>RCUU01000038.1_pt1 | contig 71195 bp, 54 predicted proteins | sample 2166211 | NCBI WGS metagenome assembly RCUU01 (sample SAMN09932620, study PRJNA488358) | compost metagenome | feature: garden; material: soil; isolation source: compost soil in phenylacetic acid-enriched culture | place: Germany: Experimental Botanical Garden Goettingen | collected 2016-01-27
GCCAAATCCGTACGGCTAACTATGCATGTCCTAAGCACGCCAAATGACTATAATTTCCTTTTATTCATCCGCCTGGGTGAATTTGTTCTTTTGAAGACATATAGGCAGCCGGGTTCAGCTCCGGGCTTTCAATGACAATGGCCGTCAGGCCCGTGCCGCTTCTGGTTTCATGCCATTCTCCGCCCTCCCAGAACACGGCATCGCCGGCTTGTACCTTGATGAAATTCGTATTCCCGCCCCTGACGAGACCTTCACCGGACATCAGCAGAAGCAGTTGAGGCACAACCGCCTGATGGTACCCGATGACTCCATTCTCCTCCAAATACATGCACCCTATACTGGCATCCTTCTCTATCCGGATAATACGGGACATGATGAAATTTGAATTATAGGAAGTTATGTTCTTGCCGGTTTCCTTGACGAAGCGGTAAATCTTCATGGCACGCCCTCCTGATTAAATATCCCTTTCGTACTACCTGGATTCTGCTGTTAGCTGTCGGTAACCCATAGGCGGCAGGCCGGTCCAGCGTTTGAACTGCTTGCTGAACTGGGAGACATCACGGTAGCCGAGCCGGTGGGCGATGGCCTCGACGGACAGGCTGTTATCCAGCAGCATCAGCTTCGCGTGGCGGATAATCAGATCGGACAGGTATTGTCTGGGCGACATTCCGTAGATGTGCCGGAATGCCCGGTTGCAGTGGTTGGGGCTGTAGCCCAGCCTTGCGGCAATGTCCTCGATGCCGCCGCCCCTGCTGCCCGTTGCTGCGGCTGTAAAAACAGATTCCTGCAGCAATCCTTCGACCGCATTCGCTAGCGCTACAGTATTCTCTGTAACCCCGGGTTGAGCACTGTGCGTTGTGGATGTCTCTGCCAGCACCCATGCGCTAAGTGCGGTGAACAGCTGCAAGGAGGCGTTGAGCATCATCAGCCGGTTCCGCTGGGCATCCCCTGCTTCCGGGAGAATTGCCGTACGGATCAGCACATCCAGCGCCGAGCGGACCGCCCGCTGCACCGGCGAATCGCCGCTGAGGCTAACGGCATCCATCGTCAGCAGCGCACGCCGCAGCGACAGATCATCGATATCAAAATGCAGGCAATAATAGGCCATATCCTCTGCGGAGTCAGCTCCAAGGCTGGCATGTCTGATTCCGGGCCGGATGAACAGGATGTCTCCGATTTCCTGTAAATAGGATTGTCCGCCAACAGTCATGTGCTGCCTTCCCTGCAGCACGAGGTTGATTTCGAACATCGGATGTGTATGTTCGGGGTACTGCCATTGTGCATTGACTTTGCGCCAATGGGCAGCGTAGATGTGAAAAGCCGCCTGAAGATCCGGGGACATGCGGCCGTCCAGAGAATGTTCAATACCGGGATAATTCACGTTCATGGGTGTCCTCTTTTTCACTGGATTATATGGAATTATTATAGCATAGCCTGATCCATCCGTTCGATTTGCCCAAATAATAGGCGGCTTTGAACCTGTCGCACCGGCATGGGGACAGCTAACATAGAGATTGAGTCCGGCAATGCCGGGAAACAGATGGAGGGAGTGCTTTTACGTTATGCCAAAAAATCAATTTTACAATGCCCATCATTCACCCGTTGGAGCGTTTGCGAGCTTTACCCTGGGCTTCAAAGGGGCCGCAGGCGGCTTCGATCTGGAAGCCGGCAAGCCACCCAGACAAAATATATTTATCGGCCTTGAGCGAAAGGACGGCAATGGCTACGATACACTGCCGTTTCATGAGCAGGTTGGTGACGATGAGAGCAAGCGCTATGATATTGAAAATCCCGATCCCAATCCTGACAAACCAAGGATTCTTCATCCGTTCGCGGACGAAGAGATTACCCGTGATTTCGGTCTCTCCATAGACAGCTGGTCGGCGGGGGATCTGACCTTCCGCATTTATTCACCGGTAAGGGCGGTTCCCGATCCGTCAACAGCGGCAGAGGAGGAGCTGAAGCAGGTTCTGCTTCCGGCACTGCTGGTGGAACTGGAAGTGGATAATACCGCAAGTCTATCGGCAAGAAGAGCTTTTTTTGGCTACCAGGGCAACGATCCTTATAGCGCGATGAGACGGCTGGATGATATGCAGTCCGGGCTAACCGGGGTCGGGCAGGGCAGATTTCTGGCCATCGCCTCCGGGCAGGGAAGTGTAAAGTCGGCACTGCATTTCAAGATGGAGGACATCCTGCTGGCTGAGCTGGAGGAGAACTGGACCTTTGGGCTGGGACAGGTAGGCGCCCAAGTGATTGACGTGCCTGCGGGTGTGCGGCAATGCTACCGTTTTGCTGTCTGCTTCCACCGCTCCGGCTACGTAACCTCCGGGATGGACGCTTCCTACTACTATAACCGCTACTTCAGCAATGTGGAGTCGGTTGCGGAGTATGCGCTGGCTCATTTTGAGGAGATTAAACAGCAGGCCGTACAAGCCAATACCATGCTGGAGGGTTCAGGGCTCAGCGAAGACCAGATCTTTATGCTTGCCCATGCGATCCGCAGCTATTACGGCTCTACCCAACTGCTTGATTACCAGAATAAACCGTTCTGGATCGTGAACGAAGGCGAATACCGGATGATGAATACGTTCGATCTTACGGTCGATCAGCTGTTCTATGAGCTGCGGATGAATCCGTGGACCGTGCGTAATGAACTGGACATGTTTGTGGAGCGGTACAGCTATACAGATACCGTCCGCTTCCCTGGCGACAAGACGGAATATCCCGGAGGCATCAGCTTTACTCATGATATGGGAGTAGCCAATGCCGTATCGCGTCCTGGCTACTCCGCTTATGAGATGTATGGCATTGACGGCTGTTTTTCACATATGACCCATGAACAGCTGGTCAACTGGGTGCTAAGTGCAGCGGTCTATCTGGAGCATACCGGGGACCGCTCCTGGATGGAAGCGAATCTGGGTGTGCTGGAAGACTGCCTTACCAGCATGGTCAACCGCGACCATCCCGAACCCGGGCAGCGGAACGGCGTGATGGGGCTGGACAGCTCACGCACGATGGGCGGGGCGGAGATCACCACCTATGACAGCCTGGATGTATCGCTGGGGCAGGCACGGAACAACATTTACCTGGCCGGAAAATGCTGGGCTGCCTATCTGGCGATGGAGAAAATATTCCGTGAGGCAGGGAAGCCGGAATTGTCTAGTACCGCAGGCGAGCAGGCTGAACGCTGTGCCGCTACCATTGTGGCAAGTGTTACGGAGGATGGCTACATCCCGGCGGTGATCGGCGAAGGCAACGACTCTAAGATCATCCCGGCCATCGAAGGCCTGGTATTCCCATACTTTACCGGCTGCCGGGAAGCACTGGAGCGGGACGGACGTTTCGCCAAATATATTGCCGTACTGGAGCGGCATCTGCAAGCGGTGCTCGTCAAGGGAGTCTGCCTGTTCGAAGACGGCGGCTGGAAAATCTCCTCGACCAGCAACAACAGCTGGCTGAGCAAAATCTATCTCAGCCAGTTCATCGCACGGCAGATTCTGGGCCTGGAGTGGACAGAAAGCGGCCGTGAAGCGGACCGGGCACATGTGGATTGGCTTACGCATCCGGAGCTGTCGGTCTGGAGCTGGAGCGATCAGATCATCTCCGGTGAAATCACGGGGAGCAAATATTATCCGCGCGGGGTCACAGCTATTTTATGGCTGGATGAGCACTAAGAGGAAATAGCGGTAAAAAGACTAACCTGCAAAACCAAAGCGGCTGCGCTGTCCAGTGAAGGATGGTATAGCCGTTTTGTTTTTGTTGGTCTTATTTGAGAGGATTTCAATTTCTGATATTGTAGTAAATGATATGAAACTACCTTTCAAGGGAGAACGAAATGAACATACGAAAACTTCATACGGATGAACATCCACCCATAGATTTGTTGGTATTGGCAGACCCTTCGGAATCGCTTGTAGAGGAATATCTGCATAGAGGAGAATGTTTTGTAGCTGAAAGCGATCAAAAAATCATCGGGGTATATGTACTTCTCCCGACAAGACCTGAAACTGTAGAACTGGTCAATATTGCCGTGATAGAACCCATGCAAAATCAAGGGATTGGGAAACGTTTGGTCATACATGCGATGCAAACAGCGAAATCAAGAGGATTCAAAACGATGGAAGTGGGAACTGGGAATTCAAGTATAGGACAATTAGCGCTTTATCAAAAATGTGGTTTTAGAATGACGGGTATTGATTCCAATTTTTTTGTCAAACACTACGCTGAAGAAATTTTTGAAAACGGTATACAGTGCAGAGATATGGTTAGATTAGCGAAAGAGTTTTAATTATAGACGGTAAATTTAGAAATCGCTCGACTTCACGAGTATCATATGATACTGTTAACCTATGTTACTAAAGTGAGGGCGGATCAAAGATGTCAATCAATCACGCTATTCTCGGACTGCTCAGCAGCAAGGCCATCACCGGGTATGACCTCAAAAAGCTTATTCAGGAATCCTCATTCCTGTATTGGTCCGGCAATAACAATCAAATCTACAAAGCGCTGGTGGAGCTGCTGAACGCGGGTTTTGTAACCAATGAGGTCCGGCACCAGGACAGCTCGCCCTCCAAAAAGATCTATACTATCACATCTGCGGGCCTAGCCGAGCTGCGCAAGTGGGTGCTTTCTCCGCCGGAGCCGCCGGAGTTTAAGAAGACTTTTCTGATCCAGCTTGCCTGGGCGGATCTTCTGAATCCAGATGAAATAAGCGCACTGCTGGCGGGATATGAGCAGGAAGTGCGTACACAGTTATTGCTGCTGAAAGGCCAGGCCGGCAGTGAGGCTTTTGTAAAAGACGGGAAGGGGATCACGCTATGGAAGCTGATTCACAGCAATCTGGTTTCAACCTACAACAGTGAATTGACCTGGCTTGAGGAATTGCGTCAAGAGCTGGGGATTACTTAATCAGGAGGGTTTTGGTATGAAGATCGAATGGATTGAACAAGAAGGGCAGGGCTACATCGCCTGCCTCCCTGATGATCTGCCGCTGCGCACAGAGCAGGACGTGCTCGACCTTGTCTCAGTGTGCTTTGAGCATAACAACTATAAGCTGCTGCTTCATGAAGGAACGCTTTCTGACGAATTTTATAATCTCAGAACAGGCCTGGCAGGAACAGCCCTGCAGAAGTTTATCAATTATCACATCAAGGCTGCGGCCGTTATCTGCACCGGGGAGACCACTCAGGGCAGATTCAAAGAGCTGTTAACCGAATTGAACAAAGGCAAGGTCTTCCGGGTGTTTGGCAGTGAAGCAGAAGCAGAGGTTTGGCTGCTGGGTTAGATGGCCCGGGATTTGAGCGAGAAGAGGGCCCAACAGTGTAATTCATACAGTTCCCAACATAACGTTAAGAAAAAAATCGCCTTGCCCTCTATTTTGAGGACAAGGCGATTTGTGCTTTAACAATTGCAAGCATCCAGAATCTGAACTAGAATATCCGGTGCTTCCATCCATTCAGCTTTGCGACTGCTTCAATATAATAGTAGTCCGCATAAATCAGCGAGACTTCGATGAAGGAATCTCCGCTGCCTGTACCTTTGGTGAGGACCGGCTCATACTCCGGTTTGTTCCAGGCAGCATAACTCTCTGTTAGAGAACGGAGAATACGTTCCGCCGCATTGGCGTACAGACTCTTTTCACCCAGCGGGACCCTATCGGCAAGCTCCAGCAGGCCGGAAGCGGCGATGGCTGCAGCCGAGCTGTCCTTATACTTGCGCCCGTCATTTCCGGTACGGAAATCCCAATAGGGAACCTGATCGTCCGGCAGTGCAGCGATGAAGTAATGGGCAATCCGCTTGGCCGTATTCAGGAAGCGTTCATCCCCGGTATGGCGGTACGTATTAACGAATCCGTACAGACCCCAAGAGGCTCCGCGGCTCCAGCAGGATTCCGGTGAATAGCCCTGGCCGCCGAAGTTCTCAAGATAGGCACCAGTCTCGGCATCGAAGGAAAGGATATGCTTCGTAGATCCATCCTCGCGTACACCGTATTGCATGGCAGTTTCCGCATGGCTGACCGCAATATGCTTGTAGCGCGGATCACCTGTAACCTTGCTGGCCCAGAAGAGCAGCGAGATGTTCAGCATGCAGTCGATAATAACCCAGCCGTATCTGTCTTCATTCCAGGCGCGGATGAACTTGCCTGCGGGATTATAGCGGGCGGCCAGGAAGTTGGCAGCTTCAATCCCTCTGCGCAGGCCGTCCTCGTCGCCAGTCAGCGTATGCTTGATTACGGCTGTGGGCAGGAACTGAAAACCCACATCATGGTGCAGCTCCACGGTCGGTTTAACGAACCATTCCTCCAGCGTCGCGTCCCAATGCCAGGCGGCTTCTTTATATCGTTCTTTTCCGGTCATATCATGCATGATCCAGAGGAGGCCCGGCCAGAAACCGGTGGTCCACCAGTCGGAAGCCATATCATCATATTTACCGTCTTCACCGGCATAATGCGGACATTTGCCGCCGATTTGTTCTACCATCCGTGTTACCTTTGTATCCAATTTGTCCATTATTTCCTGCCAATAGGCTGTGCTCATTGCGGATGCCTCCAATAATTAGGGATGTGCCCTGAGTATATCGTGAAGAGATTCAGGGAAGTTGCAATTTGATATCCCAAAATATCGAAATCTTGTCATGATAACAAAGCTTTTTGCCGAATCATAGAAACGTTATAACTCCGACAAAATACCAACATTTCTGTATAACCCAGCCAAACTACAGAATGGAGGGGGACGGTATACTCTTAGCATGGAACATCCCAGGGAGGTTAATGGACAATGAATCAGCTGCAGGTGTATGAATCCCCGGACAACATTCCGGGACGGGAGGATTACGAGGTTAAGGTGCGGACATCGGGAGGTGAATGGCAGCCGCTTTTTGTATACGAGGTCCAAGTAGACATGCATGAGGTGCGTCCGGCATCGATGGCTTTTTTTGATCTGGAGGGGGAAGCAGAGGTAGAAATGACCTGTCTCTATACTGAGATTGAAAGCGTGAAAATTTCCCCCGCCTCACGCTCAGTAGACTGCAGCCATGATGGACGCAAGATCAGCTTCAAGCTGAATGGGCCGCAAAAGCTCTCGGTGGAGATTAACGGCGGCCGTTTCCGGAATCTGCACCTTTTTGCGAACCCCTTGGAAGTTGAGGCACCACAGCCGGACGGGGCGGGTGTCCATTGGATTCAGCCGGGCATACACCGTTCTCCGGATCTCCTGGCATTACTGGAGACAACTGAAGTGCAGGAGGACGGACAGCCGCAAACACTCTATTTTGCCCCCGGAACCCATTACATAGAAGAAACCGTATTTGCGGTTCCGTCCGGTACAGTCCTCTATGTGGCTGGCGGTGCGGCGGTTGTCGGCTCGTTCGTCTGCGAACGTGTGGAGGATGTTGTGATTCGGGGCCGGGGTGTGGTGTACTTGGCGGATTTCCACCGTTTTTCCGCTTTTCGCGGGGTGCGGATTGTTTTCTCGCGCCGGGTGAGCGTTGAAGGCATTACGGTGATCGATCCGCCCCATTACAGCATTTTTATCGGCCAGTCTACGGATATTGCGGTCACGAATTTCAAGTCTTTCAGCACACGCGGCTGGAGTGACGGCATTGACATCATGTCCAGCAGTGAGATTGCGATCCGGGATGTGTTCATGCGCAATTCGGATGATTGTATCGCCATTTACGGCTCCAGATGGGATTACTGCGGGGACAGCCGCAACATCAGCGTGCGCGATTCGGTCCTGTGGGCGGATGTGGCTCACCCGCTTATGATTGGCACCCACGGCGATCACCGGGGGGGCGGAGATACCATTGAAAATATCGTTTACGAAAACATCGACATTCTGGAGCACCATGAGCCGCAGGAGAACTATTGGGGAGCGCTGGCTATCAATGCGGGGGACTGCAACACGGTACGGAATGTGCTGTACAGCAACATCCGGGTTGAACACATTCAACAGGGGCAGCTATTTGATCTGCGGGTGGTGATGAACAAGGACTACAACCCTGAGCCGGGTACGGGGATAGAAAAGGTGACCTTCCACAATGTCAGCTTCAATGGGGGAGAGGTCCATCCTTCGCGTATTCACGGGTACGATGAAGAGCGGGGGGTGAACGGGGTGGAATTCATCAATCTGCAGATGGGCGGGGAAAAGATAGAAGATGCGCGCACAGACCTCATACTGCTGAATGCCTATGCGCACAATGTGGTGTTCAAGCGCGAAGAAACCTCTTAATTATTTTTTCTGTACTTCAGGGGCGTGGTCCCGAGGACTCTTTTGAACAGCTGGTTAAAATAGGAGGCGTTCGGAAAACCGACTGCGATGCCAATCTGCTCTACCGGCATATCAGTGGTGCTTAGCAGGCGGCAAGCCTGCTTGATCCGCCGGGCAGTCAGGTAGTCCACCAGGCGTCCGCCCGTTTCCTGATGAAAGACTCTGGAGACATAGGACTTCGACAGATGCGTCTCGGCGGCGAGCTGCTCCAGATTAACTTCTTCCTGGTAGTGCTCTTCGATCCAGTTCATGATCTGCTCGGAATAACGGAGATTCCGCCGCTCCTCCGGATGAATGAGGGAATTCTCTCCGGTGCCGAGACAGCTCAGCAGCTGCAGGAGCATCATCGTAATATCTTCGGTGTCTTCCTCCATGGCGCTGTTGCGGCACAGGTTGTAATTTTTGTAGATCCATTCAACCGCTTCATTGCTGCCGCTGAGATCGAAACCGCAGTAGGTATTCTCACCCTGCCATAGCGCGGAGAAGATCGCCTTGCGTTTGGCAAAGCCCTGGAGCAGATTCTCGGCGGTGTGCGGATCAATATAAAAAATCGTGCGCACAAAAGGACGCTCCGGAGAGACTTCGGAATAAATCCGGTGCAGCTGGTAGGGCTGGAAAAAGAACAGCATCCCGGAGCGGATATCGTACATCTGCTGGTTCACGACAACATTGCCCTGGCCGCCGTGAACGTACATGATCTCACAGCACTGGTGCCAGTGGTAATACCCTTTGTAATAATCGTTGGTGTATAGTTGATAATCCCAGATCAGCGATTTGTGGTCGGTAAAAATGACAGGTTCGAACAGCTGCTTCATAGTGCCTCCATCATGACAAAATATAAACATTTTCGTATAACCCAGTATAACTTTTCCCAGCTGTAGGCGCTACAATAAAACAGAGAATAATGAATGAATAATATATTTGCACAGAGCATACCAGGAGGGTACAATTCATGGCTCCAACCATCGTCAATCCGGTGCTGACCGGCTTTCATCCCGATCCGTCCTTCCTCCGGGTCGGTGATGATTATTATATTGCCACCTCCACCTTTGAATGGTTCCCGGGTGTGGAAATCCACCATTCCCGCGATTTGGTGCATTGGCACTCGCTCACCCGCGTTCTGACTGAGTCGTCACAGGCGGATCTGCGCGGCAACGCAAGCTCCGGTTCGATCTGGGCTCCTGCACTTTCGTATCATAACGGGGTCTACTACTTGCTCTTTACCGATGTGAAATCACGCAAAAGTGTCTACAAGGATCTGCATAACTACCTCATCACCGCTGCTGATATTATGGGACCCTGGAGCGAGCCGGTACGCTTGAACGGCAGCGGCTTCGACCCTTTCCTGTTCCATGACACGGACGGTACCCAATGGCTGCTGAATATGCGCTGGGATTTCCGCAAACAGCACAGCAATTTCTCCGGCATTATCATGCAGCAGTATGATCCGGAGAGCCGCAGCCTGACCGGACCTGTCCATGAGCTGTACAAAGGGACACCGGCCGGCGTAACAGAAGGGCCGCAGCTCTATCAGAGAAACGGCTACTACTACCTGCTCGTCGCAGAGGGCGGAACAGGCATCAATCATATGGTCACGCTCGCCCGCAGCCGCAGCCGGACCGGCCCCTATGAGACTGATCCGGATTACCCGGTCATGACCACTGCGCATGATTTGACTTATACCTTCCAGCAGGCGGGACATGGCTCACTGGTGGAGACACAGTCCGGCGAATGGTACATGGCCCATCTGTGCACGCGCCCGATCCCGGGGACCGGGACGATGAATCCCCTGGGCCGGGAAACTGCCATCCAGCGCGTGGTCTGGACGGAAGACGGCTGGCTGCGCCTGGCCCATGGCGGGAAGCTGCCTGCGCTGACAGTGGAAGCGCCTGAGCTGGCACCGCATCCGTTCCCGGAGCTGCCGGAGCGGGATGATTTCGATTACGGGACGCTGGGCTATCCCTACCAGAGTCTGCGGGTTCCTTTTGACCCTTCCTGGGTCAGCCTGACTGAGCGTCCGGGCTTTCTGCGCCTGCGGGGCAGAGAATCGCTGGCCTCGCTCCATGACCAGAGCCTGATCGGACGTCCGATTCAGCATTTTGCCTGCACGGTGTCCACCTGTCTGGAGTTCAAGCCGGACAGCTTTTTGCAAATGGCCGGACTGGTGCTTTATTATGACGACAGCGACTACTATTATCTGCGGGTGACCGCTGACGAGATCAGAGGTGTGAGCCTTGGCGTGGTGCTGTGCAGAGCCGGGAAGTACGATGAAATCTCTTCGATGCAAATTTCGGTGAAGGATTGGGACCGCTATTACCTGAAGGCGGTGATCCGGGGCCGTGACATTATGTTTTACGCTTCCCCGGATGGAGCAACTTGGACCGCCATGTGCACACCGCTTGATTTCGGCACACTGTCCGATGAATACGGGGGCAAGCTGGGCTTCACCGGCTCCTATGCCGGAATCTGCGCCCAGGACCTGGATCAGCAGGCGACAGCGGCTTATTTTGATTACTTCGAGTATAGGGCTGACTAGGCCTAGCAATAGAACAGTAACAGCTACAAGGGCTTCGTGTATTCTGGAATTAGAATGCACGGGCCTTTTTTTGTCTGAAAAGCTCACTCCAATAGGGAGAATATATATTAAATATAAATATGAATTAATTTATAGTTATTAAAATTTCTATTTGACTAATTGTTATATTGGCCTATAGAATATAAGCGTCTAAGGCATGATTACATAATTAAGTTTATATCTATATGAAATAAAACGAATTGTGTGAAGCATGCCTTTTCATAAAAAGGAAGATGTAAGCGTTTCAATATCGAAAACCAAAGGAGGATAATCATCTATGGGGAAAACGACCAACAAGCTGTCAGCTGCGCTTCTTGCGCTGGTTCTGCTTGTACCCTCACCGCTGACGGCGGTGGCAGGCGCTACACCCGCTCCGCCAACAGCCGCGCAAGGGGCAGAGAAGCAGCTGACGAACTATGCGGGGCACTGGGCACAGAGTGATTTTCAGGCTTGGGCAGACAAGGGGTTGATCACAGGCTATGGGAATGGGAGCTTTAAGCCCGATCAGGCGATAACCCGCTCGGAATGGGTAGTCCTTATCAACCGGGTATTTAATCTGCAGGCAGAAAGTGAAAGCGGATTCTCAGATGTTGCGGAGACCAGTCCGTATTACTCGGATGTCATAAAGGCTGCTGCCGCCGGATATATATCGGGCTATGGCGACGGCACCTTCCGCCCGAACCAGGCAGTGAGCCGCCAGGAAGCCGCTGTCATGCTGTTCCGGCTGTTCCAGCTTGAGGCTTCGGATGGCACAGCCGGGCCCAAGGACGCAGAGGATCTGCCGGCTTGGAGCCGGGAAGCTGTACTCACCCTGCTTGGAGAGGGCTATCTCAGCGGATATGAGGATGGCAGCTTCAAAGGTGAGCGCCCTGTTACAAGAGCGGAAGCCCTGCGGATGATCGGCAGGCTGGGAGGAGACCCTCTTTTGCAAGAGGGCATGTATACCCAGCTTACAGCCCGGAATATGGTCATCAGCCGTGCGGGGATTGAATTGAAGAATGCCGCCATCAGCGGCAATCTCTATCTGACAGAGGGCATCGGTGACGGAAATATCACCTTGGACAACGTCAAGATCGCGGGCAAGGTATTCGTGTCCGGGGGAGGCGAGAACAGCGTGATCTTAAACAATGTAAACGCCTCCGAAATCGTCGTGAACAAGAAGAACGGCAAGGTTCGAATCCTGGCCCAGGGGAATAGTACGGTTCCGGCTGTCCGCGTGCACTCCAGGGTCAAGCTGGAGGAGGACAGCGCAGCTGCCGGACCCGGCTTCAGCCGGGTCATCATTGAGAAATCCCTGCCGGGGAATTCGGTTATCCAGCTTGGCGGAGATTTTGACACGGTCGAGGTGCAGGCGCCGGGTGAGCCCATGCTGTATTTATCACGTGGCAGCATAGGCCGAGTCACCTTGCACCAAAAGGCTGGTCTGCGTGTCGATGCTCAAGCGGAGATCGGCAATCTGGTTCTCGGAGTGAATGAGCAGATCTCTATCCAGGGGACAGGCAAAGTCTCTTATGACAACAAATACAGCGCGTATATCAGGTTCGACACACCGCAGGCAACAGCAAACCCCACAGCAACAGCAACATCGGTCTCCAGCGGAGGCGGAGGTAACACAACGCCAGGGCCAACCCCAACAGGGACGCCAGCACCGGAAGCCACATCATCAGCGGCACCAACAGCTACAGCAACGCCAATGGCTACAGCAACACCGGCACCAAGCGCTGCGGCTTCTGCAATTCCTGGCGCCTCGCCGGAAGCATCCGCGCCGGTGTTCTCCAACGTCTCCGTGCATGACCCTTCGGTAGTGAAGGACGGGGAGACGTATTATGTCTTCGGTTCCCATATTGAGGCGGCCAAATCGGACGATCTGATGAACTGGTCCACATTCACCAACGGCTATACAACGCCGGATAACGTGCTGTATGGGGATCTTTCGGCGAATCTGGCAGGCTCCTTTGCCTGGGCGGGTGAGAATGACTCGGACAGCAAGGGCGGCTTTTCTGTGTGGGCACCTTTTGTATTCTGGAATGAGGATTATGTAAATACTGACGGAACCAAGGGCGCTTATATGATCTATTACAGCACCTCTTCCACGTACATCCGCTCGGCAATCGGCTTCGCCGTATCGCAGAATATCGAAGGGCCTTATACCTACGCGGATACAATTGTATATTCCGGATTCACCCGGGAAGAGCAATATGATACAAGCAGCACGATCAACAAAAAATGGACCCATACCAACATCCAGAAGCTCATCGGTGACGGTACACTGGAAGGGGTCAACCCAAGCTGGTTCAATGCAGACGGTTCTTATATGAATAAAATGTATACGAACGCCATTGACCCGAACCTGTTCTATGACAAAAACGGCAAGCTGTGGATGACCTACGGCTCGTGGTCTGGCGGAATTTTTACGCTGGAGATCGATCCTCTTACCGGTGAGCCGAAGTACCCGGGCAAGGATGGCGTGACTTCCGACGGGCGGCTTATCGACCGTTACTTCGGCACGAAGATTTCCGGCGGCAACTATAAATCGGGTGAAGGCCCTTATGTGGTCTATGACAAAACCACCGATTATTACTATCTCTATGTGACCTACGGCGGGCTGGCCTCGGATGGCGGCTATAACATGCGGCTGTTCCGCTCTGCCAATCCGGATGGTCCATACAAGGATGCTGCGGGACAAAATGCCGTGCTGGCAACCGACGGAGACCATTCAGCTATCGGCAACAAGCTGCTTGGAAACTTCCTGTTCAGCAATCTGAACGGCGTAGCGGATTTCCCGGCCTATGGATATGTATCTTCAGGCCATAACTCGGTCTTCTATGATGAGGAAGAGGGCAAGCTTTTCAATTTCTTCCATACCCGTTTTCCGGCACGCGGAGAGACTCATGAGCTGCGGGTGCATCAAATGTTCATGAACGAGGATGCCTGGCCTGTAGTAGCGCCGCACCGGTATTCCGGTGAAGCCCTTGAAAAGGTGGAGCGCAGTGACGTAGCCGGAGCCTATCAGTTCGTGAATCACGGCAAGGATACATCGGCAAAAATTAAATCTACAGTGGATGCGGAGCTGCTGGAGGACGGCACGATTGCCGGATCTGTAACCGGAACCTGGGAGCTGAAGGGTGATTATTACGCCCATCTGCTAATCAACGAAACGGATAATGGCAGCACGGTGCAAAAACTCTACAAAGGCGTATTCGTCAAACAGTGGGATTCCACCCGGAACGCTAAAGTGATGGCTTTCACCGCAATGTCGGATCAAGGGGTGGCTGTCTGGGGCAGCGCGGTTGAGTCGCTGAGTGATGAACAGCTGGCAGCCAATGCAGCAGCAGGCCTGAGCCTTGGGGATACAAGCAAGGTCTACAAGGATCTCGTGCTGCCGACTGCGGGGGTGCGCAGCTCAGTCATTACTTGGACTTCATCCAATGAGGCGGTCGTTGGAGCAGACGGCAAGGTAAACCGTCCTGAGGCGGGTGCGGGAAATGCAGCTGTGGAGCTGACCGCAACAGTTACGCTTGGTGCAGCCTCAGCAACCAAAACCTTTACCATAATGGTTGTGGAGCTAAGCGGAAATCCGCTGGAAGACGGGTTGACGGCAGCCTATGATTTTGAAGGGAATCTTGCCGAGAGCGGAGAACGCCTTGCCCCAGGAAAGGTAACCGGCAAATTCATCAACACCACAGATGGAACCATATCCTACGGGCAAGGCGAAGACGGCCAGGCCGTTAAGCTGGACGGCGGCTCCGGCATCCGTCTGCCTGACGGGCTGATCAACGGCAGTGCCTACACCGTCAGCCTATGGTTGAAACCTGAGCAGCTTACACCTTATACGCCTGCGTTCTTCGGTGCCGAAACCGGAACCAACTGGGTCAGCCTGCTTCCTTACGGCAACGCCGGGGCCACCACCCGGATGTGGTTCGGGAGCGAAACCTGGCTTGACGCAGACGCCGGATTGCAGGTTCCAGCCGGACAGTGGTCGCATGTGGCCTTTACCTATGATGCTGGCACCGCCAAGTTATATATCAACGGTGTGCTGAAATACACGGGAGCATCGTTTACCGATGTGTTCCATGGAGCGGACAGTGTATTCGCTCTTGGCGTCAACTACTGGGATGATCCTTATAAAGGCTTGATCGACAAGTTCCGGGTCTACGAAAAGGCGCTGACTCCTGAAGTGGTCGGCTGGCTGGTGAACGGTGAGCCGGATTCCGGTGTCAAAGTCGGTTCCATTTCCTTCGCGGCCGCGGAGAAAAGCATCGCAGCAGGCAATACGTATGCACCTCAGGTTACGGTTCTTCCGGCCAACGCGGGAAACCGGGTTCTGGCCTGGACCTCAAGCGCTCCGGAAGTGGCGGCCGTTGACACGGCTACCGGTGTGGTGACTGCAAAGGCCGTGGGAAGAGCGGTGATAACCGGAACAGCCACCGACGGCAGTGGTGTAAGTGCAAGCTATGGCGTAACGGTTACGGACGGAAAAGTTGCCTATTACGCTTTTGATGGAGATTTGAAGGACTCGCTCCAGCTCGCTGGAGAGGGCAAGGCCACCGGAATGCTGATTACGAGCTCTACTGTGGGCAGCGTTACTTACGGTGAGGGGGTCTTGGGCCAGGCTGCGGTATTCGATGGCGCTTCAGGGATACGCCTCCCGGATGGATTGATAAATACGGACACTTATTCCGTATCCATGTGGATGAAACCTGAGCAGCTGACAAATTATACGACTGCCTTCTTCGGGGGAACGAACAGCAACTGGATCAGCTTCGTTCCGCAAAGCCCTTCGGGCAAGACAATGTTATGGGCCAATGCGTCATATGAAGCGGATGCGGGAATGAAAATTCCGGTAAACGAGTGGACACATGTTGTTTTTACAGTCAATGACGGGACGGTTAAGGTTTATATTAACGGCGAAGAGAAATACTCGGGGGTACGCTTCCCAAGCCTATTTACGAGCAATAATGGTATTTTTACACTGGGAGTTAATTATTGGGATGCGCCTTACCAGGGACTGATCGACGAACTGAAGATATACAGCAATGTGCTGAGTGCGGAAGCCGTGTCCGCAGAGTTTAGCCGGGGCGGCAGCTAACCCAATCCCAGAAGAAACAGAAACCAATAGCACAGCGGATTCACCTAGGGGCGGGGACGGGAGTTCCTGCTCTTTTTTTTGGAAGCTACAAATGATACAGGTGATGCAGGAGTGATGGGGGCCGTTTGTGGAATGAAGCGGACAGAGAAGATCTTATTTTGCGAAAAAGCCTGCTTTTCTGGATGATCCGGACTCAGGAGCCGTTATATCCGTCGTTTGAGCCCAGAATGAGGGGTGATCGAGCAAATAACGGATTCTCTGTCCGTTTGCCCCGCAGAATGGCTTGATCCGCCCCAATAGCGGATTTCCTGTCCGCATCACTCGGGGAAAGATCGGGAAGGGACCCCAATATGTCCGCAGAGGAACCAGGCATAAATCCGCACGTTCAATCATGCATGTCCAAACCGCGCTAAATAGGCGAAAATCTTGCCTTTTTTACAACAATTCGGACCTCGAAAGATCCAAGTTTTATTCACCCGCCTGGGTGAATTTGTTCTTTCCAGGCAACGTGGCCAATAGACCGTCACTCCTTTAGATGAAACGGTAAAAGGTGAATACCGGATTACGCTGCCAGGAAAGCAGTATATTGCCCTCAGAATCACAAAAGCGGATTAAACCGAAGGCGGCCACTGCTACTTTTTATGTAAATACCTGCCCTTAATATCGGATTAGCCGCATTATGTGTCCTCCTTCTGTCTGATACACTTGAACTCGCCAGCTGGAAAGACAAGGCAAAAGGAGGAGCAAAGATGAAGAGTTGTTCAGTTGTTCAGCTTTGTGAAAGGGCTTACTTCAGGAAGGGACGGATGATTAAGCGGTCAAAGGGGGCAGTGTGCCTATGAGACACTTAAGGAGAGAGTGGAACAAAACTCTGCTTATGGCACTGCTTATGGTGCTGGTCCTCGCTCCGCTTTTCAGTGTCAGGGCAGCAGCGGAAGAGACGGCGAACGAGGCAGTCCAGCCGGCTGTAATCTACCCTTACCAGCAATCTGCCAAATATGCCGCTTCCGCCAACTACACGCTAAAAGCGAACGGTGTGCAAATTCCGGTGGTTCAAGCCTATTCAGACTATGATTACGCCAACTTTTCTATGTCGCCGGGGCCTGTTACCTATGAGCTGACGATTCTGAATACGGATAAGGTGTATGAGTATTCCATCAGCCCCAAGAAGCTGGGGATCACGGCGAGCAAGGTGGAAGGCCGCACCATCACTTTTACCACGAATAAAGATGAATATCTGATTGTCATGATGAACAACCGGGCTACACGATTGGTGATTGCGGCTGATCCGGCACAGCAGGATGTTCCGGCGTCTGCCGGGCCCGGGATTTATAATGTAACGGCAGCGCCATATCAAATAGCAACTTCCGGGGGCACCTCCGGTGTTACGGCGAGAACTGCTGCCCTGCAGCGGGCCATTGATGATGCAAGCAGCTATGGCACCGCACAGGGGAACCAGGCTCAAGGGATTGTCTATGTGCCGGCGGGGACTTACTACATCGGCAATCTGGTGCTGAAGAGCAATACGGCGCTTTACATGGAGCCGGGCGCAACCTTCGTGGGCACAGGCAAAACGGCGGACTATACCGAGCATTGGTACAAGGATTCAGTGGGCAAGCCCGTGACCTGGTGGATATCCACAGCGTTTCAGTCCTCGAACATCAAGCTGTACGGACGGGGAACGATCGACGGCAACGGCCAGGCGCTGCATGATGACAAAAGCACCAACGGCAAAGGAATGATTAATAATCTGGTGGTGCCGATTGCCACTGCCAATTTCAAAATGGACGGTATCCTTATCCGCGAATCCTCCGCTTGGGCGGTGATGCCTGTCCGGTCCAATGATCTGGAATTTACTAATCTCAAAATGTTCAACAGTCTGAACATGGGTGAAAATGACGGCATCGATGTTGTGGAATCACAGAATGTCACGGTGCGGAATTCTATCGGAATTGCCCTGGATGATCCGTATTCCACCAAAACGTGGAAAGAAGACACCGATATTGCCTCGGGTATAGTGCCTTGGCCGGGAAGTCCGGAGCCGGTGAACCATGTGCTGTTTGAAGACAGCATTTCCTGGACCAAATGCTACGGCTTCAAGATTGGCCAAGGGGTAATGCAGAACCAATCGGACGTTACCTTCAAGGATGGTGTGGTCTACCGCGCCGCTGTCGGCTTTGCCATTCACCATAAATATGGCACAGGGACTGTAAGCAACGTGAGGTTTGAGAATATGGATGTAGAGGATATCAACGGCAAGAATGATGACAACAGCGCCTGGATGACCCTGTTTACCGTGAACAGCAGCGGCAATGGGGTCGGACCCGTAACCGGTGTAACCGTCAAAAACATCACCGTACGTGATATAGGCGAGAGCTTCGCTAAGATCAAGGGCCAGGAAGGGGCCTTGATCACAGGCCTTACTTTTGAAAACGTATACATGCCAGGGTCGGCTGCTCCGGCAACCACGCTGCAGGAGATGAATTTCACCGACCGGGCTTATTACGGCGGAGTTACTATTCTGCCGGTGCAGAATCCGGAGCCGACGCCAAGAACCAATCTGGCACTGCTGCAACCGGCGGTCATCTCCTCGAACGATAATGCGGTGGATTCGGCACCGCTGGCCTTCGACGGGAATATGTCGACACGGGCAGGCACCAAACGCGGTGTAGATCCGGGTTGGCTGCAGGTGGATCTTGGCGGTGTGAAGACCATCAATGAAGTACACTTGTACTGGGAAACGGCGTACGGGAGAAGTTATCAGATACAGGTATCGGGCAATGGAACAGACTGGACAACTGTATACAGCACAACCGACGGTAAAGGCGGACTGGAGAAAATTACTTTCAATCCGGTACAGACCCGTTATGTAAGAATGTATGGAACCGTAAGGGCGACGCAATATGGCTATTCTCTCTGGGAGTTCGAAGTGTACGGGCCGTAAGCCTGTACTTGCGGATTCCATCCGGCAACACGGCAAGGAATCAACAAATGGCACGCCAAGCAGCAGGTCTCCGTTTTGGAGGCCTGCTGTTCCTTTTAAAATATAGAATTTATACGCTTCACGCCATCAATCATCCTTCTGCTTGTTCAACTGCGGATCTGGCTGCTGCAGCCATTTCAATGCCCAGGCCTCCACGTGGCACAACGCCTCACCCAGCTCCTGTCCTTTGGCTGTCAATGAATATTCGGTCCGCACCGGCCGGTCGGGGATCACCTCACGAATCAGCAAGCCGCACTCCTCCAGCTCCTTCAGGCGTTCGTTCAGCATGCGTTTGCTTAAATCCGGAATAACCGTATTCAGTTCACTGAAACGTTTCGGTCCGTCCTTCAGAACATGAATGATCAGACTGACCCACTTTTTCCCGATAATCTGATGGACATGCTCTGCACCCGCCAGCAGCGATTTGACATCCTGCATCATAGTTGTTCCCATCCCAACTCAGTTATTATAAATACCCATCTAACTATAACACAGCGAATGATTCGTGAAAATAAGTACTAACCGTAAATGTCGAAATGAGGTTGACGAATGGATTCAGCAGTCGTATGATGTGTGATATAAAGTTTGCGAGTAATAATAAGTAACCTTATAAACATTTGACAACAACGGGAGGAATGAAAGTGGAATCATCAACATTTGTACTTTTTGGCGCAACCGGGGATCTGGCCAAGCGGAAGATTTTCCCCGCCTTATATAACTTGTTTGCCGATGGCAAGCTTTCCAGTCCTCTCTCAGTAATAGGACTTGGCAGAAGAACGCTGACCAATGAATCGTTTCAGGCGGGTGTACTGGACTCACTGCGCACGTTTTCCCGCCGGAAGGTAGAGGATTCGCCGGAGCTGCACAGCTTCCTTCAGTCTTTTGAATACAGTGTGCTTGATGTAGGACGCACGGAGGATTACGGGAAGCTGCTCGGGCATGTTCAGCGGCGTGAAGAGGAGCTCGGCCTTCCGCAGAACCGGATGTTCTATCTGTCGGTCGGACCGGAATTTTTCGGTGAAATTGCCGCAAATATCAATGCCAGCGGACTGGGGGACACCAAGGGCTGGAAGCGTCTGATCATCGAGAAGCCGTTCGGCACGGATCTGGAATCGGCGCGGGTGCTGAATGACAGTCTAAACGCAGCTTTTACAGAAGAAGAGATCTTCCGTATCGACCACTTCCTGGGCAAACCTATGGTGCAGAACCTTGAAGTGCTGAAATATTCCAATCCAGTTCTAAGAGCTCTATGGCAGAACCGCTATATCGCCAATGTGCAGATTACCGCCAGCGAGACGGTTGGGGTGGAAGAACGGGCCGGTTATTATGACAAAGCGGGCGCACTGCGCGATATGTTCCAGAATCATATGCTTCAGCTCGTGATGATGATGGCGATGCAGCTTCCAAAGGGAAGCTCCCCGGAGGATGTCCGCAGCAAAAAACGGCATGTCATCCAGTCGGTCCGCCCGCTGCTGAAGGAGAATCTGGCGCAGAATGTGATTCGCGGCCAATATGCAGCTGGAGCGTTAAAAGGCCGTCCCGTGGACGCCTATACATCCGAGCCGGGAATCGCTTCGTCCTCGCAGAACGAGACCTATATCGCAGCCCGTCTGATTATCGATGATCCGCTCTGGGATGAAGTGCCTTTCTATATCCGGACCGGCAAACGCATGAAAGAGAAATCGACACGGATCGTTATAGAGTTCAAAGAACCGTTTAATGACTTGCATAACCTGAACCGGCTGAATCTCGACCCGAATCTGCTAATAATCGAAATCGGCCCAGGCGAAGGGATCTCGCTCCAGCTCAATACCAAAAATCCGCGCCAGCACGGGCAGCTTGAACCCGTAAGCATCAAGCATGATTCGGCCAATCCCGATCTGCCGGAAGCCTACGAGAACCTGATCTATGATGCCTTGCTGGGGGACGCCACTTTTTTTGCGCACTGGGATGAAGTGGAGTTATCCTGGCAGTGGGTTCAACCGATCATCGAAGCAACGGCGGACGGCACGCTTCCGCTGCATTTGTATCCTGCAGGCTCTAATGGTCCTGATGCGGCGGATGAATTGCTGGGCGATGCCCACTGGTGGCTGGATGAACCAACGCCGGATGCGCACAATAGTAATACTGCCGTTCATGCTGCGGATTCGGAAGCTGTGCGTCCGGGAGCGTGAGGATTTCCAGGTTAATCATCACAAACGGAGGGGTTTATTCATGAAAGTCGGATTGATCGGATTAGGAAAAATGGGCGCCAACCTTGGCCGGAATCTGCTGGATCATGGACATGAGGTTGTGGCGTTTGATGTAAACCAGGCAGCGGTTTCGGAGCTTGAGTCCAAAGGTGCGGCTGGAGCGGGCGGCCTGGCCGAACTGGTATCCAAACTGGAAGCGCCGCGGATAACCTGGATTATGGTGCCGCATGCCTTTGTCGATTCTGTAATTGAAGAACTGGCGCCGCTGCTCTCCAAGGGAGACATTATCATTGAGGCCGGGAATTCCCAGTACAAGGAATCCATCCGCCGTCACGGGGAGCTTGCGCAGCAGGGAATCTATTTCCTGGATGCGGGAACTTCCGGCGGAATGGAAGGTGCGCGTTATGGCGCATGCTACATGGTTGGCGGCGATGAGGAGGCCTGGGCTGTTGCCGAGCCGGTCTTCAGAGATACCGCTGTAGAGAATGGATATTTATTTGCCGGTAAGCCGGGCAGCGGACATTTTCTGAAGATGGTCCATAACGGGATTGAATACGGGATGATGGCTGCCATCGGAGAGGGCTTCGAGGTGCTGGAGAAAAGCGGGTTCGATTATGATTTTGAACAAGTGGCCCGGGTGTGGAATCATGGCTCTGTAATCCGATCATGGCTGATGGAACTGGTGGAACGCGCCTTTTCCAAGGATGCCAGGCTGGAAGAGATTAAGGGAGTTATGCATTCCTCCGGGGAAGGCCGGTGGACGCTGGAGACGGCTTTCGATCTGCAGGCCGCAACTCCTGTCATCGCCATGGCGCTCCTGATGCGCTACCGGTCCCTGGAGACCGACACCTTCACCGGCAAAGTTGTTGCGGCCCTGCGCAATGAGTTCGGCGGCCATGCTGTGGAGACGAAGGAATAAGTTGTACCGATTATAAGAGATTTATGCTTTTTTTACTGGGCTTTTTATCGAACCTGAAGACCTGCAGATTTCCGGCTCTGCGGGTTTTTTTGCTTTTCCGGCGAACATCTCCTCTGCATAATGTGAGTAATGTAGTTAATGCTCAGCAATTGCTCGTTTGTGTCCAAACGATAACTGTATTTTGTGCAACTCAATGGGCTGCTATTGGCTCAAAAGCAAATTTAACTGTATTTCGTACACTTCAATCGCGCTCAATCAACAAAAACGCAGTCAAACACCATTTTTAACTGTACAGAATACATTTAGCGCTGAAAAAAGGCGGATACGTCCTCTTTTAATTGCACGAAATACAATTAGCGCTCCAAAGGGCACCAGCCCAACTTGGGGAGTCTAGACACACAGCAGTAAGAACACCAATTTTCTGCACTAGCAGAACCTTAACCAGTGATCGGCAAACAGCGGACTTCATTTTACGGAGCGATTTTATCAATTGACAACATTTATGGATGGGTTTAACATATGAATTGCTCATAAGAAATTCCAAAAAAAGGCATGGTCAGGTGAGGGTGTTTGAATGTCTGAGGCTGATTTTGAATACCAGGAGAAGATTAGAAGGCTTGCCGTGAAGATTGTGAAGCATTACCGGGGGAGAGGGCCGGAGAATGTAAAGGTAAAGCTGGAGAATGAGTCGCAGATCACAATTGAGATCAGGGGGATTCTCTCCAGTCTGTCGGAGATTCTGCTCAAGGAGGGCGCGGCTGATCTCGTTGCGGAGTATTGGAAGGTGCTGAAGCCTTATTTGGAACGCGGTTTTATGGAGGAATTGATAGAAACGATTGGCTGCAGGTTTTCATATTCTTGGAGACTTTGCGATCTGTATCGTGAAGACCGGAGTGTCATCATACAACTAAATAAATCGGTTTGATTAGAGAGAAAGGACCCTGGGTCACTTCGCTTTTTAATAAGCCATTACACGGTATATGGAACAGTATGCTTTGTATTGGCTTATTTTTTTATTGCAAAAATTGTGCAAAAATTCACAAGGAGAGGTGACAAGATATGGAAAATAAAGTATTGACGGTATGCCCTTACTGCGGCAGCGGCTGCCAGCTGTATTTGCTGGTCGAGAATGGACAGGTCGTGGGTGCAGAGCCGGCAGACGGCCGGACGAACGAGGGGAATCTTTGTCTGAAAGGCCACTATGGCTGGGATTTCCTGAATGATCCGCAGCTGCTGACCTCCCGCCTCCGCAAGCCTATGATCCGCAAGGAAGGTGTGCTTCAAGAGGTGTCGTGGGAAGAGGCGATAGGGTTTACTGCTGAGAAGCTGACCGCGATCAAGGAGAAATACGGACCGGATGCGATTATGGGTACGGGTTCGGCCAGAGGACCGGGCAATGAAGCCAATTATGTCATGCAAAAATTCATGCGGGCGGCCATCGGGACGAATAATATCGACCACTGCGCGAGAGTCTGCCATGGGCCGTCTGTTGCCGGACTGACCTATTCGCTGGGGGACGGGGCAATGTCAAATTCCATTCCGGAAATTGAAGACACCGATCTGCTGCTGATCTTTGGATATAATGCCGCCGTTACCCACCCCATTGTGGCCAGAAGGATTGTAAAAGCGAAACAAAAGGGGGCTACGCTGATTGTCGCCGACCCCCGGAAGACTGAATCGGCGCGGATTGCCGACACCTGGCTGCCGCTGAAGGGCGGGACGAACATGGCGCTTGTCAACGCTTTTGGCCATGTCCTGGTTGAAGAGGAGCTGTATGACAAGGATTATGTCTCCAATTTCGTTGAAGGCTTTGATGATTACAAGGCGAATGTGAAGAAATATACACCTGAATATGCAGAGGGTATAACCGGTGTGCGGGCGGCAGATATCCGCAAGGTGATGCGCCAATATGCCAAATCCGGCAAAGCGATGATTCTCTACGGCATGGGAGTGTGCCAGTTTGCCCAGGCCGTGGATGTGGTCAAAGGGCTGGCATCACTGGCCCTTCTGACCGGGCATTTCGGCAGAGAAAGTGTCGGGATTGGTCCGGTTCGCGGCCAAAATAATGTGCAGGGCTCCTGCGACATGGGCGCGCTGCCTAATGTCTATCCCGGCTATCAGTCTGTAGAGGATGCAAAAATCCGCAAGAAATTCGAAAAGGCCTGGGGTACACACCTCCCGGATAAGACGGGTTATCGTCTGACAGAGGTGCCCCACCTTATTCTGAAGGAAAACAAAATCAAGGCGTACTACATCTTCGGTGAAGATCCGGTGCAGAGCGACCCGAATGCCGCTGAGCTGCGGGAGGCGCTGGATCAGCTGGAGCTGGTGATTGTCCAGGATATCTTCATGAACAAAACGGCGCTGCATGCCGATGTAATTCTGCCCGCCACCTCCTGGGGCGAGCACGACGGAGTCTATTCCTCGGCCGACCGGGGATTCCAGCGCATCCGCAAAGCGATTGACCCTCCGGGCGGGGTGAAGCCGGACTGGCAGATCATCAGCGAAGTGTCCACGGCCATGGGTTATCCGATGGCTTATAAGAATTCCGAGGAAATCTGGGATGAGATGAGAAAGCTGTGTCCAAGTTTTGCCGGAGCCAGCTACAGCAAGATGGAAGCACTTGGAGGTGTTCAGTGGCCTTGTCCTTCGGAGGATCATCCGGGAACCCCTTATCTGTACGAGGGCAATCGGTTCACCACGCCGGGCGGCAAAGGACGGCTGTTCGCCTGTGAATGGAGAGCGCCGCTGGAGCAGCCGGATGCCGAATATCCTCTGACGCTCTCCACCGTCCGCGAGGTAGGTCATTATTCAGTGCGGACGATGACCGGCAATTGCCGGGCGCTCAGCCAGCTGTCCGATGAGCCGGGAAATATCCAGATCAGTCTGGAGGATGCGGCAGAGTATGGCATTACGGATGGTCAATTGGTGCGTGTCTATTCCCGGCGTGGGAAAATCATGGCCAGGGCACAAGTCAGCGGCCGGATCAAAAAAGGGGCTACCTACATGACCTATCATTTCTGGATCGGGGCCTGCAATGAGCTGACAGTTGATTATCTGGACCCTGTCTCAAAAACACCGGAATTTAAGTACTGCGCAGTCCGGATCGAAGCTATATTCGACCAGGCACAGGCCGAAGCATTGATCCGTAAGCAATACGCGGAGCTGAGAAAGCAGATGCTGGTGGGGGCGGTACAGGAATGAACCATGCGCCTTTGAGTTCGCTGGTCATTGCCGAAGCGGCCAAATGCATCGGCTGCAAAGCCTGTGAGCTGGCCTGCTTCGCGGTCCACAACCGTGACAATGGTGTAGGCACCGCAGTCGGCACAGTCACCATGCCGGTTCTTCCCCGGCTGTATGTGATCCGCACAGACAGCTTCACCATGCCGGTTCAATGCCGGCAGTGCGAGAATGCTCCCTGTGCGGGAGCTTGTCCGGTTCAGGCGATCCGCCAGGAGGACGGGGTGATTGTTATTGACGCAGAAGCCTGCATTGGCTGCAAGGCCTGTGCTCTTGCCTGCCCGTTCGGGGCGATCAGCCTGTACAAGGCCTACAGCGGCGGAGCGGAGCTGCCGCAACCGCTGCTCCAGGAGCGCCGCGACAGCAAGCTGCAGCGCAAAACCCGGATCATAGCCTACAAATGTGACCTGTGCAGGAATACGGAAATCCCCGGAGGTTCGGCTCCCTGGGAGAAGGAAACCGGCAATGGGGATTCTTCCGCGACAGCAGGTCAAGACCGCAGCTCCTTCCCCGCATGTGTTGCCGTCTGCCCGGAACAGGCACTGAGGCTGGTTGAGTCGGGGACGGGCAGCTCCCGCAGCTTGAATAGAGAAGGGATGATATTCTAATGCCGTTCAGTGAGCCCATCATTCATATTGATGCAGAGCTGTGCACCGGCTGCCGCCGCTGTGCAGCGGTCTGCCCGGTGGATGCCATTACCGGCGAGCCGGGCCAGCCCCAGGAAGTGGATGCGCACCGCTGTGTGATCTGCGGACAGTGCGTGCAGATTTGCACCGCTTATGCCCCGGACTCTCTGGAGTCTGCCGGTGGCCTGAAGGCCAAACGGCTGCAAAGGGGGCAGCTGCCAAGTGTGAAGGAGCCTTTGTTCGCAGCCTATTCCACCGGTCAAGTGCTCGGGGTCAAGCGTGCGCTGGCAGATTCAGCACTTTATAAGGTCGTGCAATGCGCACCGGCTGTAAGAGTCTCGCTGGCCGAAGAGTTCGGCCTGCCCTTGGGCACGCTGACCCCGGGCAAGATGGCTGCTGCGCTGCGGCGGCTGAAGTTTGACCGGATATATGATACGAATTTCGGCGCGGACGTTACGATTATGGAGGAAGGGACGGAGCTGATCGGAAGGGTGATGTCGGGTGAGCGCCTGCCCATGTTCACCTCCTGCTGTCCTGCCTGGGTCAAGCATGCAGAGACGGCTGCGCCGGAGCTGCTTGACCATCTGTCAAGCTGCAAGTCGCCGATGCAAATGGTCGGTGCGCTCGTCAAAACCTATGGTGCGAAGCAGGACAGGGTGGACCCGGCGAAGATTTACAGTGTGGCAGTTATGCCCTGCACCTGCAAAGAGTTTGAGTGCAGCCGCGAAGAAATGGAGGTTGATGGGCTCCGGGAGGTTGATGTGGTCATCACCACCCGGGAGCTGGCTCACCTGATTAAAGATGCGGGCATAGACTTTGTGAACCTGCCGGATGAGCCGTTTGATTCACCGCTGGGTTTATATTCCGGGGCGGGATCGATCTTCGGTGTGACCGGCGGGGTGATGGAAGCCGCCATCCGCACCGGCTATGAGCTGGTGACGCAGGAGACAATCCCGAATCTCCAGCTGGATTTTGTCAGAGGCGAAGAAGGGCTCCGCACCGCAACGGTGCAGCTGGGTGATCTGGAGCTGAAGGTGGCCGTCGTTGCCGGACTGAAATATGTGACTGCGATTCTGAACCAAGTGAAGGAAGGCAGCTGCCCTTATCATTTTATTGAAGTAATGGGCTGTCCTGAAGGCTGTGTCAGCGGAGGCGGACAACCCAAGCTGCTGCTGGAGACCCTGCGCAAGAAAGCCTATCAGGCCAGAAAAAGCTCGGTCTACCGCCATGATTCCCATCAGCAGGTGCGGAAATCACATGAGAATCCGGCCATTATGAAGCTGTACAAGGATTTTCTGGGTGAGCCGTTGGGCAACGTATCCCATCATCTGCTGCATACAACGTTTCATTCCAGGGAGCAAGCTGTCTCCCCACTAAGCGCTAGCATGAAGGAGGACTAATATGAACAGTTTTGTCATTGCCGATCCCGGGCTGTGCATTGGCTGCCACACATGTGAAGTGGCCTGTGTGTCCGCACATGCTGCGGATAATATGTTCCTGCAGCAGGAAGAGAATCCGGACTTTTATCCGCGTCTGAGGGTGACGGAGACCGATCAGGTCACTGCCCCGGTGCAGTGCCGCCAATGCGAGGATGCTCCTTGCGCCAATGTATGTCCCAATGGCTCAATAACGAATATAGGCAGCAGTATTTCGATCAACCAGGATACCTGTATCGGCTGCAAGACCTGCATGCTGGTTTGTCCATTCGGAGCGATTGCCATGATTCCCGCGTTCCGGGACGGACAGAAGCAGGTCCAGCCCGGACTGCGCTCAAACGTAAATGGTGTCTGGGCGAGAAAAGAGCGGCTGGTTGCCAGTAAATGCGATTTGTGTGAAGAGAGCGGAAACGGCCCCGAATGTGTACAGATTTGTCCCACGCACGCGCTTCAGCTTGTGGTTCCCGGTGACGTGTCAGAGAGCATCACGGCGAAAAGAACTACCAGTGCGCAGACGCTGCAGCAGTTCGGCGGACTCATCCGATTCTGAAATAATCCAGATTAGAAAGCCAGGTGAATGTCTTGTCTGATGCCAATGCTTTGGCCGATTCCTTTGGCCGTATACACAATTATGTGCGCATCTCAGTAACGGACCGCTGCAATCTGTCCTGTAAGTATTGCAGACCGGACCAAGCTGACACAGCTTCTTCACCCCAGCCCCTCACCTTCGATGAAATTTCCTCGGTGGTGGCCGTGCTTGCAGATATGGGCGTAACCAAGGTGCGGCTTACCGGCGGCGAACCGCTGCTGCGGCCGCGGCTCGAGGAACTGGTAGCCCGTCTGCATGCGATCAGAGGGATTGAGCGTATAGGTCTTACAACGAATGGAATGCTGCTGGCTTCCAAGGCCAGGATGCTGCGTGAAGCCGGATTGACCGATGTTAATATCAGTCTGGACTCTCTCCAGCCCGAACGCTTCGCCAAGATTACCGGAGGAGGGGATGTCGGGCGGGTGCTTCATGCCATTGGCAGCAGCCTGGACGCAGGTATCGAACAGGTGAAGGTTAATATGGTTGTCATGCAGGGCGTAAATGACGATGAAATCGAATCCTTTCTGCAGCTGACCCTGAAATATCCCCTGCACATCCGGTTCATTGAATATATGCCGATCGGCCGGGGAACTGAGGGCTGGCAAGCAGGCTATATGCCGCTTGGCGGAATTCTGGAGCGCTGCGCCAATGCAGGCTGGGCCTTTGAGACTGTCCGCTCCGGTGAGTCCAGTTACGAGGCTGCGGGTGAACATGGCATGTCTGTGAGTACAACAGATTCGGGACCGGCCCGTTATTACCGAATTGAAGGGGCGGCAGGGCAATTCGGGCTGATTGACCCGGTGAGCAAGCACTTCTGCATGGCCTGCAACCGGCTGCGCATCACGGCCAGCGGCCATATCAAGCCCTGTCTTTACTGGAATGATGAGTGGAATGTAAGACCGTATATCGGGAAGGCTGAACCGCTGAAGCATTTGTTCCTGGAGTCGCTGAAGAGCAAGCCGGTGCAGCATGAAATGCTGGGCGGGCTTAAAGGGAACGGTTCAGTCCGGCCGCTGCAGGAGAGTACTTTCCGCCAGATGTCACAGATTGGCGGGTGAGGCAGGGATGACAGGATCCTCAGCATACCGGACGGAGTATGATGCACTGGGCAGCCTGCCCGTTCCACAGGATGCCTATTATGGCATTCATACCGCGCGGGCGAAGGAGAATTTCGCAGCCGGAGGACGGCCGGCGAACCCGAAGCTGATGCATGCGGTCGCCAGGGTCAAACAGGCAGCGGCCAAGGTGAACGGGCGAAATCATGCTTTGCCGCAGAAGAAGGTGCAGGCCATTCTCGCAGCCTGCGAAGAGATCCTGGACGGCAGGCTGGACGCTCATTTCATCGTCGATGCCTATCAAGGGGGAGCGGGGACCAGCAGCAATATGAATGTGAATGAGGTTATTGCCAATCGTGCCATTGAACTGCTGGGTGGAACGAAGGGGGATTACAGCATCATCCATCCCATTGATGATGTGAACCTCCATCAATCCACAAATGATGTCTATCCAACTGCGCTGCGCATTGCTGTCATCCCGCTGCTGCGTCAGCTGGCCGAAGAGCTGGCTGCCCTCCAGGAAGCGTTCCAGGTAAAGGAACATGAGTATGCCGGCCTGCTGAGACTGGGGCGGACCCAGTTGATGGATGCCCTGCCGATTCTGGCCGGGCAATCCTTCGGTGCCTATGCCAAGGCGGCTGCACGAGACCGCTGGCGGCTGTACAAAGCGGAGGAACGGCTGCGGGAAATCAACATCGGGGGAACGGCTGTGGGGACGGGGATGAATGCGCCGCTGGCTTATATTTATGCCATGGCTGATGAACTGTGCGAGCTGACGGGGCTGGGCCTTTGCCGCAGTGATTTTCCGATGGACGGGACGCAGAACATGGATGTATTTGTGGAAGTGTCGGGTCTGCTCAAGGCCGCAGCGGTTAATCTGCTGAAGATTTCAAATGACTTTCGGCTGCTGTCTTCCGGTCCGGCCGGAGGGATCGGTGAGTATATTCTCCCGGCCGTGCAGGCGGGGTCTTCGATCATGCCGGGGAAAGTGAATCCGGTCATGGCCGAGATGCTGGGCTCTGTGGCCATGCGGGTGATCGCGGGCGATACGGTTGTAACGTTAGCGGCTGCAAGCGGTCAACTGGAGCTGAACGCTTTTACACCTGTATTGGCCGAAGCCTTATTGGAATCCCTGGAGCTGCTGCTCCGCGGTCTTCCGCTGTTCCGGGAACGCTGCGTAGGCGGCCTCACGCTGGATGAAGCCCGGTGCCGGGAGCATGTGGAGCGTTCGGGGGTGATGGCTGCGGCCGCAATATCCTATCTTGGTTATGACAACGCTGCCGCACTTGCTAAGGCAGCGGCTGCTTCGGCCCGTCCCCTGGAGCAGCTTCTGCTGGAAGGCGGATGGATGACCGGGAAGCAGATTCAAGAGGTGCTGCGTCCGCTGGAGGTGACCAAGCCGGGGATTCCCGGCTGCAGCGGACAGTCCGGTGCTGAACATGGAAGGAGGCTCATCCCAGAATGAGCATGAATGATACTCCGCGTGGAGAACGGCCGCATATCGCCGTATTCGGCCGCCGGAATGCCGGCAAATCAAGTCTGATTAACGCAGTCTGCAGACAGGAAGTATCTATCGTCTCCCCGGTAAGCGGGACAACGACTGATCCAGTGTATCGGCCTATGGAGCTGCTGACGGCGGGTCCGGTCGTACTGATCGACACTGCGGGCCTGGACGACACAGGTGAGCTTGGCCAGCAGCGTATCCGCAAAACAATGCAAATATTGAAGAAGACAGATTTGGCGATCCTTGTGGTAGATGCTGAGGCAGGAGCAGGGGATTTCGAGAGGGAACTGCTGCAAGGCATGATTGCAGATGGAACGAACGTCATTATTGCGCTGAATAAAATAGATCTGATTACAGCAGAGCCTGCTGCAGTGGAAGCCCGGTGTAACCAGTCTGCATCGCAGTTGGGTGCCGGTTCTTCTATCCGGCTGCTTCCGGTCAGCACCTTGAGTGGCAGCGGGATCGATGTGCTGAAGAGGGCAGCGGCTGCGGTGCTGGCTCAAGAAGAGCAACGTTTCCGGCTGGTCGGGGATCTGCTGAACCCCGGTGATGTGGCCGTGCTGGTGGTGCCGATTGATAAGGCCGCCCCCAAGGGAAGGCTGATTCTGCCCCAGCAGCAGACCATCCGCGATATTATGGAATGTGACGCATTGGCTGTGCTCACCAAAGAGCAGGAACTGAGCCACACCCTGTCCCAGTTGACCCGTAAACCGCGTGTCGTCATCACGGATTCACAGGTGTTTTTGAAGGTTCAGGCGGATACCCCGCCAGATGTGCCGCTTACTTCATTCTCCATTCTGTTCGCCCGGTACAAAGGGGATCTTCCCCGGCTGGTTAGCGGAGCACGCTCCATCTCCAGACTGATAGACGGAGACCGGGTCCTGATTGCGGAAGCCTGCACGCATCACCGGCAGTCCGATGACATCGGCTCTGTTAAGATTCCCCGCTGGCTGCGGGAGATCACGGGCAGACAATTGGTTATCGACCATGCGGCAGGGAGTGAATTCCCTGCGGATCTGGAGCAGTATTCGCTGATCATCCATTGCGGTGCCTGCATGCTGAACCGCAGGGCGATGCTGAGAAGACTGGATGAAGCGGAGGCTGCCGGGGTGCCGATAGTCAATTACGGTGTATTTATCGCCTTCGTTCAAGGTGTTTTTCCCCGGGCCATTGAAATATTCCCGTCAGCTATGCTGGCCTGGGAGAATGGCGGCTCCCAAGCTGCTCACCAAAACCGGGGGGCGGCTAGCTTGTCCTTGCCTGTTGTCTGAAGCCGGCCGCTGAAGTATTTGGGGAAGCTGCGGGGGAGTGAAGTGGAATTAGTGAACTTCAATAAGCTCCAAAGGATTTCAGGCTCCCTCAGGGTATATTCCAACCTAAAACGGCTGCGTTTGTCCAATGAAGGACAGGCGCAGCCGTTTTGTTCAAATATAAAAATTTATATGCTTCACGCTATAAATTTTCCTTATATTTCTCGCTGAAACGGTACCGTCCCTTAAAAGGACGGCAAAGCCGTTTCCACTTGTGGGTTAGGAAATTAGGAATGCCCCAAAAATGTGAATACCCTGGAAGCTTCAAAATGATACCGCCGGTGCAGGAGTGAGGGGGGCCCTCTGCGGAGTGAAGCGGACACAGAAGACCTTATTTTGCGAAAAAGCCTGCTTTTCTGGATGATCCGGACTCAGAAGCCCTTATATCCTTCGTTTGAGCCTAGAATAAGGGGAGATCGATCAAATAACGGATTCTCTGTCCGTTTGCCCTGCAGAAATTGCTTGATCCTCTCCAATAGCGGATTTCCTGTCCGCATCACGCACAGTTAGACCGGGAAGGGACCCCATATTGTGTCCGCAGAGAGAGCCAGGCCAAATCCCCACGATTAAACTGCATGTCCAAAGCACGCCAAATGGGCGACAAGCTTGCAGGTTATATAACAATGTGTGTCCAAAGCACGCCAAATGGGCGACATGCTTGCAGGTTATATAACAATGTGTGTTCAAAGCACGCCAAATGGGCGACAAGCTTGCAGGCCATACAACAATATGTGTCCAAACCACGCCAAATTAGCAGATATCCTGCAACATTTACAACAATGTTGCTTCTAATCCAGCCAAATGACTATAATCTTGCCTTTTATACAACGGTTCAGGCCTCGAAAGGTCCATGTATTTATTCACCCGTCTGCTTTCCGGCACATTCACTCTAGAACCGTAAATCCCTCTCCCCCGCATGAATCCGCTGCAGTTGCTCCCGGGTAGCTTTTCTGACCCCTTCCCGCGGAATGCGCTCCAGATTCTCACGGATCGTCTGCTCACCGATGGCGCGCATTTCCTCATCGGCATAATCCAGCAGGTATTCCTGGAAGGTCATCAGTGAATTTGGCTGGCAGACATTATGAATCTGCCCTGATTTGGCCAGCTGCATGAAGCGGTCGCCGGTTCGGCCTTCCCTGTAGCAGGCCGTACAGTAGCTGGGAACATAACCGTCCTTGCACAGGCTTTTGATAATTTCCATCGGCGAGCGGTGATCGCCGACAGTGAACTGTGGAGTATCCTCCTTGTCCTTATTGACACTGTAGGCACCCACGCCAGTAGCTGAACCCGCGCTGATCTGCGAGATGCCGAGTCTGATGATCTGATCGCGGAATTCTGAATCTTCACGTGTGGACAGGATCATTCCTGTATAGGGAACGGCCATTCTCAGCACTGCAACGATTCTGGCAAAATCCGCATCGCTGACCAGATGAGGGTAATTGTCCAGATTCACGTTCTCGGCTGCGCGCAGGCGGGGGACGGAGATGGTATGCGGGCCGCAGCCGAACGCCTGCTCCAGATGCTCCGCATGCTTCAGCATGGCAATGGTCTCATACTTATGGTCGTAGAGGCCATATAAAACACCAATGCCTACATCGTCAATGCCTGCACGCATGGCCCGGTCCATGGCTGTCGTGTGCCAGTCATAATCATTTTTGGGCCCTTCGGGATGGTAATACCGGTAGCTGGGCCGGTGGTACGTCTCCTGGAAGAGGATATAGGTGCCGATTCCGGCGTCCGCAAGCCTGCGGTAATCCTCCTCCGTGGTTGCGGCAATGTTGATGTTGATCCGCCGGATGCTGCCATTGTCGAGCTTGGTATCATAGATAGTCCGGATGCAATCGATAATATAGTCGATCGAGCAGTTGCGGGGATCTTCACCGGCCTCAAGCACCAGTCTTTTATGCCCGAGAGCCTGCAGTACTTTGACCTCTTCGGCAATCTCAGCTGCGTTCAGACGGCTGCGCGCAAACTTCGAATTGGAATGCTTGTACCCGCAGTATACACAGTTATTAACACAATAGTTGCTGACGTACAGCGGGGCGAACAAGACGATCCGGTTGCCGTAGATCTGCTCCTTAATCCCCCGTGATACTTGATACAATTGCTCCAGCGTTTTCTTGTCCTCCACATGGAGCAGCACGGCTGCTTCCCGCGAGCTTAGGCCCTTGCAGGCCTTTGCTTTTTCCAGGATGGCGGCTATGATCTGCGGATCAGCAGCTGCTTCCGAGCCATACCGCAAGGCCTCCATAATTTCCTCGTCTTGAATAAAATCCGCTGGCCGGCGTTCACTCAACTTGCTCACTCATATCCACTTCTTTCTGGTTTATCTTTAGTATCAGGCAGGGCCTCAATGTTCCTGGAGAGCGCGGGAGAGAGACTTCAAGCTGTCGCCGCGTCCCATATCCACATGGAAGCCGGCAGACTTCACCCGCTGCTCCAGACAAAATCTGCACTGGGCGGATTCGTCACCTGTACAGATTTTGTTATTGTAAAGCATATATTTGGCGCGTACGGCCGTAGGGGAGAGATTAGGCATCAAGACATTCGCTCCAGCCTGCAGCGCCCGCTCGCGCCCGCTCGGATGGGCGGTGCCCATCGCGGTAGTCGCCGGAATCAGGGCATCCGGCACCATCAGCCGGGCAAGGGCAATCATATCCAGGGTGTTCTCTACCGTTCCCGGAAGCTCGTCCCTTAGCGGTGTGTCCCGATGCGGCAAAAAAGGCCCGATGCCGATCATATCCGGCTGCAGCTGCTGCAGATACAGCAGATCCTCCGCCAAATCGGCCGCAGTCTGCCCGGGCAGGCCGACCATAAATCCGGCTCCAATCTGGTAGGCGATGGCCTGCAGGGCGCGGAGGCGGTCCCGGCGGTTCTCATACTCCATTGTAGGATGGAGGGAACGGTACAAGTGGGCCGAGGCCGTTTCATGACGCAGCAAAAAACGGTCTGCACCCGCTGCGTACAGCCTTGTGTAACTCTCATCATCCCGCTCGCCGATTGAAAGCGTCAGCGCCGCATCCGGAAACTGCTGTTTGATCGAAGTGATCAGCTGCACCAGCTTTTCCGTGGTATACCAGTCGTCTTCACCGCTCTGCAGCACGAACGTGCGATAGCCCAGGGCATAGCCCTCCCGGCAGCAATCCAGAATCTCTTCCAAGAGCAGACGGTAGCGGCTCAAGGCTTTGTTGCCGGATCGCAGGCCGCAGTACAGGCAGTTTTGTTTGCATATATTTGAGAATTCGATTAGTCCGCGCAAATAAACGGCTGTGCCGTAGGCTGTGATTCTGGCCGAATGAGACAGATCATGCAGCCGCCTTCGGAGATCACCATCAAGATGGCTGATCAGATCTGCCAATTTCTGCTTACTCACAGATCCGCCAGACGCTAATTGTTCCAATAACGGGTACGTTGCGCATCCCTCCCTCGGTGGTCCGATCAGAATTACATCATGTAGATCATGACTTGAAAATATTGTAACAAAAGTTAATTTACAGAACAGTGAGATTTATGCTTGAAATTGCTTATTTTATGGTTTCATTTCCAGTTGCCCCAAGTCACTGATCCGTTCCGGGTGGGAGTATACATTGCAGGAATTCTGCCGGATGAAACCTACTGCGGTAATCCCCAGCTGCTCCGCCAGCTCTACAGCCAGTGCCGTGGGCGCGGATTTTGATAAAATGATTTCACAGCCGATTTTGGCAGCCTTAAGCAGAATCTCCGAGGAAATACGGCCGCTGAAGGCGATGATCTGATTGCCGGGATCGATTCCCGTTTTGAGGCAGTGCCCGTAAATCTTGTCCAGCGCATTATGGCGTCCTATGTCGCTGCGGGCCAGCAGAACCCCTTCCGTATCACAGAGTGCGGCGCAGTGCACGCCTCCTGTCCGGTGGAAGAGCTCTGCACCGCTGAGCACTTCATCCATGAGACGAAAGCAATCTCCGAAAGTCAGCAGGGTATGGATTTCGGGTTTGCTTTTGGCGGTCCGGGCATCATTGACATAGACGAACCCATGGCGGCTGGAGCCGCAGCAGGAGGTGACATAACGTTTGGCGAAAAGCTGGCGGTGGAGCGGATTCCAGCGGTCAGTAGTCACATGCACATAACCTTCTTCTTCCTGCGTCCACAACCGCTGAATATCCTGCATTCCCCGGATGATGCCTTCCGACGCCAGATACCCGACAACCATGTCCTCGATATACTCCGGTGTACAGACCAGCGTAATGAATTCTTCGCCGTTGATTTTGACCGTTACCGGGTGCTCCGCCACAATCGTATCCTCTTCCCGGCTGAGCCGGCCGCTGCGGTAGCGGATGATGCTTCCAGGCTGCTCTGAATGCTGCTCTGAGTGCTGTTCCATGGTCATCCTCCGAATATATAAAATTTTAAACTTGTAAAAATAACTTCAAATGTTAAAAATTCCTATCAGGCATATTCCTACTACAACACTTTTTCCAAAGCCTGTCAATTTCAGTTCTCACAATCAGGGGTGCCGGACAACATAAGGGGTTCCCTGGAGCTCACTGCTGATATACTATATAGAAATAAACTTCTGGAACAGAGAGAAAAGAGAGAAAAGAGAGTAGGGGAATCCATACATGTCCAGCTTATTGGAAATTTTGCGCAAGGAAGTCGTTCCGGCTGAAGGGTGTACCGAACCGATTGCAGTTGCGTATGCTGTCTCCTTGGCGGCGGAGCTTCTGGAGGAAGAAATCACATCCATCCGGCTCCAGCTCAGCGGCAATATTATTAAGAATGCAATGGGTGTGGGCATTCCCGGTACGGGCCAGACCGGACTCCCTATCGCTGCTGCGCTCGGAGCGGTGGTGGGCCGTTCCCATAAAAAGCTCGAAATCTTGTCAGGCCTGACTCCGGCCGAATTGAAGCTGGCGAGCGGGCTGCTTGAACGGGGGCTCTTGGAAGTAGAACTGAAGGAGACTCCTGAAAAATTATATATTGAAGCCCGGGTGTATTCCCGGAACCATATGGCGGCTGCTATTATTGCCGGTGAGCATACCCATATAGACTACCTGGCTCTGGACGGGGAGAAGATCACTCCACTGAGGTCCAAAGCGGACTGCGGCAAGCCCGGACTGTCCAATTCTGAGGCCTATGCGGGTTCTGTCGACCGGATCTTTGAGTTTATCCACACGGTTCCTTTCCAGGATATCAGCTTTCTTCTGGAAGGCGCCCGAATGAACAAAGCGATATCCGACGAGGGATTACGCGGTGATTACGGCCTGCGGGTGGGCAAGAAGATGAGCCAGCAGTCGGCGGTGAATTTGTTCGGCAATGATGTGGCCAGCCGAATCATCGCCGCGACGGCAGCGGCCTCCGATGCGAGGATGGACGGCAGCGCAATGCCGGTGATGACTACGGCGGGCAGCGGGAATCAGGGCATCGCCTGCACGCTTCCCGTGATTGCCCTGGCAGAGCTTTTGGGCAAAGACGAGGAGATGCTGGCCCGTGCGCTTGCGCTGAGCAATCTGGTCACCGTGCATGTCAAACATTACATCGGCCGGCTATCGCCTTTATGCGGTTCAGGGATTGCAGGCGGAGTTGGGGCGAACAGCGGGATCATTTACCTTATGGGGGGGAGCCTTGCGCAGATCAAGCATGGAATACAGAATACAATAGCTTCCTTGTCAGGCATGATCTGCGATGGCGCGAAATCAACCTGCGCCCTGAAAATCTCCACCTCCACCAATGCGGCCATCCAGGCAGCCACACTGGCGATGAACAACATTGCGCCTACTACGAAGGACGGTGTTATTTTCGAAGAGGTTGAAGATACGATCCGCAACATGGAGCGGCTGGTTCAGGAAGGGCTGGCGGATACCGATACTGCGATATTAAATATCATGCTCTCCAAAGGCGGAGTGATGTAGGCGGACAAACGGAGACGAATGTGCCGTTCTTGAACGAAGCCCATGTGTTTATATGTTCACAAAAGACCGCCCGGTTCCCTGCGCAGCAAATGGCAGGAGACCGGGCGGTCTTTTTAATACAATACCTCGATATTCTCTTCAGCCAGCCGTTTCAACCAAGGGTCCGCAGGCCGGCGGTCCGTAATGAGCACATCAATACTGCTAAGCTCCACCAGCCTGGTGAAAGCCGTTTTGTCGAACTTGGTATGGTCGGCGAGAAGGACAACCTTCTGAGCCTGGCGAAGCATGTACTTCTTCAGCTCGCATTCCGGTTCGTTGGAATCGGTAACCCCCCGCTCCATATCGATGCCTTTACAGCTGATGACTGCGGTGTCCACGTTGTAGCGCTGGATGGTATCATGGGCGACCGGCCCGACCAGTGACAGCGAACGGTGGCGCAGTGACCCTCCGGAGGATATGATATTCATGCCGGAGTTCGCGAACTCATGCAGAATATTAATGGAATTCGTAATTACAGTCAGATTGTTTTTATTGCCCAGAAGCTTCAGAAACTCAAAGGCGGTAGAGCTGGGATCCACCATCAGCGTATCTCCATCGTTAATCAAATCCAGCGCTTTAAGCGCAATATTGCGTTTCATATCGGTGTTCAGCGCATTGCGCGTCACAAAGGGCAAATCCTCATTGGTATGCCTGTTCAACATTGCCCCGCCGTAAGTCCGGCTCAGAATGCCGTCCTTCTCCAGCTTTTCCAGGTCCCTGCGGATCGTTTCTTCGGTTACCTCGAACATCCGGCTGAGATCGGAGACGAGCACCCTTTTATCCTGATGTACAAGATCTATGATTTTTTTGCGTCGTTCGGCTGCCAGCATATGTATCACCTTTCCGGAGCTATATGGAATAACTATAGACCTAAATATCTGTGTTTTGCAAGAAAATATACGAAAACCACAGTGAACTATAGATGTTTCTTTGTAAAACAGACATTAAACAAATAAAAACAACATTATTTATATTTTATTTGTTGACAACAAAGATTTATGAGGATACGATGAGGATGTTAATGCTTTGTTTGTAAGCGATACCTTTTGAGGGGCGCCAGTGCCGGTCGGCTGTTTTTGTACTCAGTGACCAGCCTGAGGTGCCGCAGCCGCATAGAGCTTCCAGCTTGCGAAGAAGAACATTAATGAAGGAATTGCCGTTTTAACAAATTGCCTGGGAGGCTGGTCAATCAATGAGTACTCATGTCTATTATGTTCCGTCCACCAACATTATGGGAAAAGGCTGTCTGAAGGAAATTGGCCCTTATATTCAGGAATTGAACCTGAAGAAGGCACTTGTGGTTACCGACAAATTTCTGGTCAAGAGCGGCATCGCCGGCAAACTGCTGGCTGTACTGGATGAAGCGGGGATTCCATACGCCCTGTATGATGAAGTCAAGCCGAACCCTACGTGTAAAAATGTCCATGACGGCGTAGATTTCCTGAATTCGCAGGGCTGCGACTATCTGATCTCCATCGGCGGCGGTTCGCCGCAGGATACGGCCAAGGCCATCGGGATTATCGCTACCAACGGCGGGCATATCAAGGACTATGAAGGCGTGCACAAATCCAAAAACAAATCACTGCCGATTATAGCGGTCAACACAACCGCCGGCACCTCTGCCGAAGTCACCATCAACTATGTCATTACAGATGAAGAACGCAAAGTGAAGATGGTTATGGTTGATAAAAACAGCATCGCCACCATTTCGGTCAATGATCCCGAGCTGATGATCGACAAACCGGCCGCACTTACAGCGGCAACCGGGATGGATGCGCTGACCCATGCGATCGAAGCCCTGGTTACACCCGGAGCCTATCCGGTAACCGATGCAACCGCGCTGGCTGCGGTGGAGCTGATCTTCGCGAATCTGGCCCGGACGGTGAAGAACGGCCATGATATTGAAGCCCGGGAGCAAATGGTGTATGCCATTTTCCTCGGCGGGTTGGCGTTCAACAATGCCGGACTTGGCTACGTGCATGCGATGGCGCACCAGCTTGGCGGTGTATATGATCTGCCGCATGGTGTATGCAATGCGATGCTGCTGCCTTATGTGGAAGAAGAAAATGCGAAGCATGTGCCGGAGAAATTCAGAAGTATCGCCAAGGCCATCGGACTCCAGATTGAAGGTAAAAGCGATAAGGAATGTGCTGAATTCGTGATTGAATCGATCAAAGCACTCTCCAAGGAAGTGGGCATTCCGTCCAAATTGTCTGAGCTGGGTGTAAATGAGGTCGATCTTGATTTGCTCGCAGAGAACTCGATGAAGGATGCTTGTGCACCCGGCAATCCGTTCATTCCAACAAAAGAAGAAGTAATTGCGCTGTTCCGCAAAATTCTCTAGAACAACCTTTAAGTAAGGAGAGCTTCTATGAACAAACATATCGCCGTCGATATTGGCGCCTCCAGCGGCCGGCTGGTGCTTGGGACGCTCAACGAAGGGAAACTCAGCCTTGAGGAAATCCACCGTTTCAGCAACGGCTTCAAGGAGCGCGACGGCTCCTGCTTCTGGGATATTGATTATTTATTTGATCAGATTATCGTTGGACTCCAGAAAGCCAAAGCATTGGGCATCTCGGAGTGTACGCTAGGCATCGATACCTGGGCGGTGGATTATGTGCTCCTGGATGCGGAAGGTAACCGTATCCAGGAAGTGTATGCATACCGTGACCACCGTACGGAGGGTGTCATGGAGGAAGTGGCTGCGGTCATTCCGCCAGAGACCATATATGCCAAAACGGGAATTCAGCAGTTGACCTTCAATACCTTATATCAATTATATGCCCATGACCGGAAAGAGCTGGCGGGAGCAGATCAAATTCTGCTGGTGCCGGATTATCTCTACTATAGATTAGGCGGGCGGAAGATCAATGAGGCTACAAATGCCTCTACTACGCAACTGCTGAATTTGCAGACTGGTGATTTCGACTCCGAGCTGCTGTCGCTTCTCCATTTGCGAAGAGAGCAGTTTGCCCCGCTGACAGCTCCGGGTGAGAGTCTCGGGTTTATCCAGGAGCCGCTTGTCCAGCGGTATGATCTGCCCCGGTGCCAGCTGATTTGCGCGGCTACGCATGACACCGCCTCTGCGGTGCTTGGTGTACCCGTGCAAAAGGGCCGGTCTTCAGCTTACATCAGCAGCGGCACCTGGTCGCTGCTGGGTGTGGAGCTTGACCAGCCGATCAACAATCCGCAGGCGATGGCAGCCAACTACACCAACGAATGGGGAGCTTTCGGCACCTACCGGTTCCTCAAGAACATCATGGGACTCTGGCTGATCCAGGAGGTGCGCAGGCTGGACGGCGAACGCTACAGCTTCGCCGAGCTGGCTAGGCTGGCCGGAGAAGCCGAAGGCTTCCGCAGTCTGATTCCCTGCAACGATCCGCGCTTCCTCAATCCGGACAATATGATTGAGGAAATCCGTTCCACTTGTGCGGAGAGCGGGCAGCCTGTCCCGCTGACGCCTGGACAACTCGCCCGCTGTATTTTTGACAGCCTGGCCTTGTCCTACCGGAGTTATCTGCATGAACTGGAGGAGCTTACGGGAACAAAGGTGGAGGTGCTGCAAATCGTCGGCGGCGGAGCGAATAACGCACTGCTGTGCCAGTTGACTGCCGATGTGATCGGCAGAGAGGTGCTGGCCGGACCAACGGAGTCAACGGCACTGGGAAATCTCGCGGTTCAGCTGATTCACGAAGGCAGTGTAGCCAATATTGCCGAAGCCAGAGCGATCATCGGGAACTCTTTTCCCATTGCGTCTTATACCCCGCGCCCCGTTCCACAGCTGGAAGAGCTGCTGGGCCGGTGGGAGGCCCTTCACGCACCGGTTATTCCTTAGGGAGCAGATGCTCATAAAACTAAGTGGATGCTTTCGAAGCGGGTTTTGAACGTAGTCAATTCAGGGAGCAGATGCTCACAAAACTTTTAGGAGGTTGCAGCATGGATCAGAGCATCATCAATAGTTATGGAGAAGCCAAGAAATTATATGCAGCGCATGGAATCAATGTGGATGAAGTGCTTGCGAAGCTCGCACAGATCAAAATTTCCCTGCACTGCTGGCAGGGCGATGACGTCAAAGGGTTTCTTTTTAAAGACAAGGAACTGAGCGGAGGCATTGCGGTAACCGGCAGTTACCCTGGCCGCGCCGGTACACCGGATGAGCTGCGTCAGGATTTGGAGAAGGCTTTGTCGCTGATTCCAGGCAAACACAAGGTGAATCTGCATGCCATCTATGCCGACACGGATGAACAGGTAGATTTGGATGAGCTGGAACCGCGCCATTTCGCGCCTTGGGTGGAGTGGGCCAAGGAACAGGGGCTGGGGCTGGATTTTAATCCAACCTGCTTCTCCCATCCCAAAGCGGCAGACGGCTTCACTCTAAGCCATGCGGACGAGGAGATCCGCAGCTTCTGGATCCAGCATTGCAAGGCTTCGCGCCGGATTGCCGAATATTTTGGCCGCGAGCTCGGTCAGCCTTGTGTGACGAATTTCTGGGTGCCGGACGGCTATAAGGATACCCCGGTGGATCGGCTTGCACCGCGCATGCGGCTGAAGGAATCGCTGGATGAAGTGTTCAGTGAGGAGATTGACCCGAAGTTCAACATTGATGCAGTCGAGAGCAAGCTGTTCGGAATTGGTTCAGAGAGCTATGTGGTTGGATCTCATGAATTCTATATGGGCTACGGGCTGACCCGGGGCAAGGCGATCTGCCTGGATGCCGGACATTTCCATCCGACCGAAGTTATTTCCAATAAACTGTCCTCCATTCTGATGTTCAGCGAGCAGCTGCTGCTGCATGTCAGCAGACCGGTCCGCTGGGACAGCGACCATGTCGTCACAATGGATGACGAGCTGCTCGAAATCGCCCGCGAGCTTGTTCGCGGAGATTTGCTGGGCCGCACGAATATCGGGCTGGACTTCTTTGACGGCAGCATCAATCATATCGCCGCATGGGTTATCGGCACACGCAATACCATCAAGGCGCTGCTGCGCGCCATGCTGGAGCCGGTGGCAGAGCTGAAGGCTATTGAGCTGGCTGGAGACTATACCTCCCGTCTGGCCCTGACCGAGGAATTCAAGTCCTATCCGTTTGGAGCGGTCTGGGATTATTATTGTGCTTCCCAGAATACACCTGTCCGCGAGCAGTGGCTGGCTGAAGTGAAGAGCTATGAGCAGGAAGTGCTGTCCGCAAGATAAGGGCTGATGTGAATGAACGCAATGCATATAAAGGAGAGAAAACATATGAGCACATCCGTAATTGAGACCAAAGGTTATATTGCAAGTGTGGAAGCGCCGTTTATCCAGGAGATGTCGGAAATCACCCGCCACATGTGGTCACTGGGCTGGGATGAGCTGAACGGCGGCAACGTGAGCTACTTGCTGGATGAGGAAGAGGTAGCCAAATACATCAGCATCCGGGAGCCGCTGCGGACGATTAAGCTGACTTTTCCGGTACAGGAGCTGGCGGGTAAATATTTCATTGTCACAGGTTCGGGCAAATACTTCCGCAATGTGATCAAAGATCCGGAAGCGAATCTCGGTGTGCTGCGTGTCAGCGACAGCGGGGAGAGTGTAGAAGTACTGTGGGGTCTCCGGGACGGCGCAGTACCGACGAGCGAGCTGGCTTCTCATTTCATGAGCCATATTGAGCGTCTGAAAGTAGATCCGTCCCACCGCATTGTGCTGCATACGCATGCCACAAATGTCATCGCTATGACCTTCACCCATGATCTGGATGAGCTGAAATTCACCAAAACCCTGTGGGAAATGTGCACCGAATGTCTGGTTGTCTTCCCGGATGGCGTCAGCGTTATTCCTTGGATGGTTCCGGGCAGCAGTGAGATCGGCCGGGCTACCGCCGACAAAATGAAAGAATACCGCGTGGTGATCTGGCCGCAGCACGGCATTTTTGTCACCGGTGCAACCATGGACGCCACCTTCGGGCTCGTGGAAACGATCGAAAAAGCGGCAATTGTCTACAACCTGATTGGCGGCAGAGAAATCAAGCAGAAGATCACGGACCGGCAGCTGGCCGATCTGGCCGCGGCGTTCCGCGTAACCCCAAGAGCAGGGGTTTTGGAATTATAAGCATTCCTTTTTGCTATAGCTTTCCCGGTGTAAACCGGACACCAGGGCTGAATATGCTGCTGTGTGTCCGGTTTTTTTGAATGGGAGGAAGGAAGTATTATTTGAAGATAGATTGCTTATGCTGAAATGAATAGAAATCTTGCTATGTGCGGGGGAGGTATTATGTTTTCAACACGCACTAGGACCGTATTGCCCTTATTCCTGCTTGTGTTCTTCACCCTTTCCTGCCACAGCAGCGGCACGGACACCCGTTATGAGGTGATTTATTCCATGGACAGCCGGTTAACTGATCCGCAGAAGCCGGATGCCGCTGAATCGTATACGATCGGTATGGTCCCCAAAGCGACAGAGAACTCCTATTTTAATCAGGTTGAGGATGGGGCCCGGGAAGCGGCCGGGGATCTTGGGATAGAGGTTATTTTCGAAGGGCCGCCGGTCGCCGATACAGAGCAGCAGATCCGGGCCATCCGCAATCTGATTTCCAGAAATGTGGACATGCTGGCGGTGTCAGCTAATGACTCAAGTCTTCTGCAGCCTGTGCTTCTGGAGGCGGCAAGCCGGAATATTCGCGTAATCACTTGGGATTCGGATACAGTGCCGAAGGGCAGAGAACTCTTTATTGATATGGTGGAGCCGGAGACGCTGGGGCGGCATTTAATGGACGCACTCGCGCTGCAGATGGGGGAGGAGGGACAGTTTGCAATCCTGTCGGGCACGGCGGGCGCATCCAATATGAACGAATGGGTGAAATGGATGATTATTCAGAAAGAAGAGTATTATCCCCGCATGCAGCTAATGGAAACGGCCGCTACTGATGATGATCCGCAGAAGGCGTATAGTGAAGCCAGGCGGTTGATAGTGAAATATCCGCGGCTTGCGGGTCTGATCGGCTGTTCCTCCGTGGCTACCCCGGCGGCGGCGCAAGCGGTGATCGACGCGGGAAAGAGTGGGCGGGTTCATACGGTAGGGCTGTCTACTCCCAACCTGATGCGCGAATATCTGCATGCCGGCTCGGTGCAGAACGTGACGCTCTGGAGCCCTAAGAAGCTGGGTTATCTGACGATTGTCCTGGCCAAAAATCTGCTTGACGGCGTCCTCCCCGTGAACGGGCAGAATATTCGCAATGTGGGCGAAATCCGGGTAGAGGGAGATACGGTCATCATGGGCGAACCGCTGGATTTTACCAAGACCAATGTGGACGAATATGCTTTCTAGAATCAGCAAACGGCGGTTTCGGGATTTTCGGCTCAGCACCAAGCTGATCATCGTCTACATTGTGTTGACGGTTATACCCATGGTACTGCTGGGGATTATCGGGTACCGGCAGTACACCACCTCTATCATGGAGCAAATTGGAGAGTATATGCCCAAATTTTTAGACCAGGGAAACAGTATGATCGATCAGTATGTTGGACAATTGACGGCGCTTCCGGACCAGCTGTTCAACTCTGGCGACAGCATGCGTATTTTGCGCAAGGGCTCCTACCAAAGCCGCGCCGATCTCAACACGGACCGTTATGTGCTCAACAACTATCTGGCCCGTACTTATCTGGAGGGCAGCAACATGGAGATTCTTGGTGTATTCATTTTATCCAAAAACCGTCTGTTCTCCGCCGCCCGGATGGGATTCAGCGGGATGGATGACAATAATTCACTCATTCCGTACGGACAGGATCTTGATCTCAGAGGCCAGGCCAAAATCCTGCTGTCCAGCGACTTTGGCTTGAAGTTTGACAGCAATGAGCCGTATTTAATGATCATGAAGGGCATTGATGATGTGGAGAACCGGACGAATCTGGGCACGATGTTCATTGCGGTCCGGCTGACCTTTATTGACGACATTCTGCAGGGTTTTGAGAACGGAAAGAACGCCAGGTTTTGGCTGATGAATGATCAAGGTGAAATCCTTTACCATACCGACCGGACCCTGATTGGCAGCTATGACCCGGAAATTCATAAGTATCCGCTGCTTAAAGGCAGTTTCCGCAAAACCACCGGGAGCGAGAGCTGGATCATGAGCATATCCCCCTCACAGTCCAACTCCTGGATGCTGGTGCACAGCACGCGGCTGAAGGATCTGACGCAGCGGACCGATTTGGTGCGCAGGGTGACTTATATAATGTTTACGGGTTTTGCCTTGATCACACTGATCATCTCCATTATCTTCTCGTTCCGGGTCACAAGGCCACTGGAGAAGCTGAGCCGCTTAATGCGGGAGGTGGAGAGAGGGCGATTCAACGTGGACCCCGGAATTCATACCAGGGACGAGGTAGGCCTGCTGGCGAGCAGCTTCACTTCAATGGTATCGACCATTCAGGACCTGATTGAACGCAATGTCAAGACTGAGCTGAGCCAAAAGGAAGCTGAGCTCTATGCCCTGCAGTCGCAGATCAATCCCCATTTCATGTACAACACCCTGGAAACGATCAGTATGGCGGTAGAGGAAGGGGAAAAAGAGAGCGTGGTGAAAATGGTGACACTTCTTGGGCGTATGCTGAGATTCTCGGTCTCCAACAAATCGCGGTATATTACAATTGCTGAGGAAATGCAGCATCTGCGCGACTATCTGACCATCCAGTGTTTTCGTTTCGAGGACCGGCTTACCTTCGAGATTGTTAACGGGATCGACGAAAGTCTGTATACACCAAAATTTATTTTGCAGCCCCTGGTGGAGAATGCCGTTAAATATGGGCTGGAAGCGCGTGAGCGGCTGCATCTGCGTATCAGTATCGTCAAGGAGAGCGGCTCCACCTTGGCAAACAGCTATACGGTCTTTTATATAGAGGACAACGGTCCCGGAATTCCTGAAGAAAGGCTGCAGGCGCTGAAGCTCCAACTGCGCGATCATTCAACAGAAAGAAGGGACTCGGGCTTCGGATTAAATAATGTCAATGCGCGTATTCATTTCATGCTGGGACCGGGCTACGGGCTGCAGCTGGAGAGCAGGGCTGGAGCCGGAACAAAAATAACAGTGCGGATTCCGGTTCTGGAGGAGGGTACGGAATGAAATCCATTAATGTATTAATTGTGGACGATGAGCCGCGAATCCGACGGGGCGTGGAACGGCTGGTAACATCCTGCGGCGAGGAATGGGAGGTTGTGGCGGCACTGGGTGACGGCAGGAAAGCGCTAGAGTTTCTGGACAACTATACCGGCACCGTCGATTTGCTGATCACCGATATCCGCATGCCCGAAATGGACGGATTGACGCTAATTCAGGAGGCTGCGTCGAAGTATTCCTTTTTCGTCATTGTGCTAACCGGCTATGATGATTTTGAATATGTCCAGACCGCCCTTCGGGAAGGTGCAGCCGATTACATTCTCAAACCTATTGACCGGGAGCAGTTCAGCGAACGACTCTCTGAAATGAAGCGGAAAATTTTCGGGCAGCAGCTTCAGCGGTACAAGTGGAAAGATATGCTTAAGAAAGAAGAGATGCTGAAGCATACGCAGCAGACCCAGATTCTTAGCGATATCATTTCTGCGGATTCTGACCTTTCACACCTGGGCTACTGGGTGGAGCATTTTCCTGATGCTCATTACCTTCTGCTCTACATCAGCCTGGACAGCATGCCGGTCAAAGCGAGAGCTTACAGGGAGAAGGACTGGAAGGCTTATTTCTACGTTCTGGAAAATATTATCAAAGAGGTTGCAGGCGATACCCTAGGAGCGCAAGGGGGCAGCGGATGGTGCTGGAGAGGGCACCACTCCGAGTTCTGGACACTGCTTGGCCTGAAGAGCGGCGAGAGCTTTGAGAACGGCCGAAGAGCGGCCGAATATACTGCAGAATGGATATGTGCGGCTGTCCGGACCTACACCCCCTTTACAGTATCGGTATCCTATGGTGAATGGATTGAGGATTTGTATATGCTTCCTTTCGCCAAGCGGCAGGCGCTTGCTTCGGTACAGTATCGTCTGCTAAGCGGAGGAAATCAGGTGTTCCGGTATGACACTGGCGGTTCAGGGAACGGTAACAGGCCGCAGGAAGACGGGTATTTGCAGCCTTTTCTCCGGCGCTTGAAGCAGGGGATTGAACAGGGTAACCTGGAGGAAGCAAACGCGGTGGTCAAGCAGCTGTTTCAGCATATCGAAGGGTATGCTTCACCCGCGCGGATCACTGCGGCCGCGGGCGATTTGCTGCTGCTCATTCATGCCACACTGTTAGAAACCAAAGGTGAAGAGGGAACCAGCGGCTATGTGGAGGAATCGCTCAAGGTGGTCCAGGAGGCGGTAAACCTGCAGGAGCTGAAGGCCGAGGTGCTGCGGATGGTCCGCAAGGCAGTAACTGCTCTGGATGAGGTTAGGCAGCAGGGAACGATTAAGCCTGTGGAAGCGGCCAAGGCATGGATTCAGCAGAATATGGGAAGCAATTTGACGATAAAAAGAATTGCCGATACCGTCTTTATGAATCCGACGTATTTCTGCCAATATTTCAAGCTGCAGACCGGTGAAACGGTGCTGGATTATGTTACAAGGGTCAGAATGGAACAAGCCGGCCGGCTCCTGCGCGATCCGCTTGTCAAGCTGCAGGAAGTAAGCAGGGAAGTCGGATACCAGGATACCAGATATTTCAGCCGTTTGTTCAAGCAGCATTATGGGCAGCTGCCTTCGCATTACCGGGATGCCCATTTGCCGCCCCCCGGCGCTCAGCTTAAAAATTAGCAGCGCCTTCATAACCAGTCATATGTTCACCGGTCTCCTGGACGGGTGCCATTCTTTGGGATGGTACCCGTTCTTTTTGTGCTGCGCTTCCTTAAGGTTCCGAATATTGTCTACGCTAACAGAAGATTCTCTCCTACAGCAGATCGGAAGCAGGCCTTATATTTAAACATGTAAACGGAACCATTGCAGGTTTTACCTGCTTCAAGAACCGAAAGGAGCCAATACAATGATACGCAAGGCTATAATGATGAAAGTTTTTAAAGGTTGCCAGGAGGAATACAGCCGGCGCCATGATGAACTGTGGCCTGAGATGGAATCGATGCTGCTGGAGCATGGGGTTCAGACCTATTCGATTTTTCTGGACGCCGGAACCGATACCCTGTTCGCTTATTTGGAAATAGCGGACGAGAATCTGTGGGAGAAATCCTCCGATACAGAGATTTGCCGTAAATGGTGGGATTACATGAAGGATATTATGGAAACAAATCCGGACCACAGTCCGGTTTCCATTAATCTGCCGGAAGTCTTTCATCTTCGGAAGCCAGTATACAGCGGGGAGGAATCACAATGAGCAGCGAAGTTGCTAAAGGCTCCAAGAATGGGCTGAAATCGACCATTACCGTTGCCATGTCGAATTACCTGGAAGCGGGGTCCATCGTCGCCGGGGCCGGCGGACTGTCACTCTGGGTTGAATATCTCCAGATTAATGATATCAAGCTTGGACTGCTGGGCGCGCTCAGTGCCAATGGATTCGGCGCAGCGGTTGGCGCGCTGATCGGCGGATTCCTGGTTGACAAGTACGGACGGAAGCTGATTTACAAATACGATCTGTTGCTGTACATGGTTGGTGTGCTGATGGTGGCCTTGTCTTTTAATTTTCCGATGCTGCTGGCCGGCTATCTGACCACCGGTGTGGCGGTTGGCGCGGCAATCCCGGCAGCCTGGACCTACATTTCGGAGGAGGCCCCGAAGAATGAACGGGCGTCGCGCGTGGGCTGGGGGCAGTTGGCCTGGTCCGTGGGACCCGTCATCTCGCTGCTGCTGTCGGTGGCTCTTGCCCCGCTGGGACTTTTGGGCAGCCGGATCATATTTGGACAGCTGTTCGTCATTGCATTAATCACGTGGATTATGCAGCAGCAGATGAATGAAAGCAAGATCTGGGAGGAAGAGAAAGCCAAGCAGGATAAACTTCAGGACAAAGGACAGGGTTCCAAAAGCTCTGTCAAGGAATTATTCACGAACAAAGCCAACCTGCGGGCTATTATACTGTTGCTTGGAATCTACTGCTTCTGGAATCTGGTTGCCGGTGTGATGGGATATTTCATGCCTTACATCTATCAAAAGGTTGGCGGACTTACAGCAACTCAGGCTAATCTGCTGCAATCCTTCCTATGGATTCTTACCGTTGCTTCAACCTTCTTTATTTTCATTAAATTCGGTGACAAAGCAAACCGCAAGGTGCTGTATGGTACCGGTGCTTTTATGGGGATCGCCGCTTGGGCTGTACTTGCGTTTGGCGGAATGGGGATTACGGAGCTGGTATTGTTCGTAGTGCTCTGGGGAATTGCGGCGGGATTCGGCGCACAGGCGTTTTTCGGACTGTGGGCCGGCGAATTGTTCCACACCAAATACCGCGCCAAGGCGCAGGGCTTTCTGTTCTGTGTAGCACGGGTCGCGGTGGGTCTGATATCGCTCGCGGTTCCTTCGATGCTCTCTTCACTGGGATTCAAAGCCTCGGCGCTGGTGATGATCGGATTCCTGTTAATTGCGGCTGTAATTGGCATCGTGATGGCGCCTGAGACGCGCGGCAAATCACTGGAAGACATTCAGAAGGAGCGCTACGGACCGCAGGAAGGCAAAGGGACTGAGCCCTATATCAGCTCGGTACCTGCCGAGAGCAGAGGCTAATGGCAGGTATTTTTAAAAATATAAGAATTTATATGCTTCACGCAATAAATGTTCCTTATATTTCTCGCTGAAACGGTACCGTCCTGTAAAAGGACGGCGAATCCGTTTCCACTTGTCCATAAGCTAAGCAAGCGGAATAGATCTGCGCTATAAAAATCGTTCACGGAGGGATTATGGGCATGGAACAGAGTATCGTTAACAGCTTCAATGAAGCCAAAAAGCTGTATGAAAACCATGGGATTCATCTGGATGAAGTATTGGAGCGGCTGTCACAAATCAAGATATCCCTGCATTGCTGGCAGGGTGATGATGTTCGCGGATTTCTGTTCAAGGACAAAGAATTGACCGGCGGCATCGCTGTTACGGGCAGCTACCCGGGCCGGGCGGGCACACCGGATGAGCTTCGTCAGGATCTGGAAAAAGCGCTCTCACTGATTCCGGGCAAGCATAAGGTCAATCTGCATGCCATCTACGCCGATACCGAAGAAAAGGTGGATCTGGATGAACTCGAGCCGCGCCATTTTCAGCCCTGGGTGGATTGGGCCAACGCGTTGGGACTGGGGCTTGATTTCAACCCGACCTTCTTTTCCCATCCCAAAGCCGCAGATGGCTTCACGTTAAGTCATGTGAATGAAGAAATCCGCAGCTTCTGGATTCGCCATGGCAAGGCTTCGCGGACCATCGCCGAGCATTTCGGCCGTGAACTGGGCCAGCCCTGCGTGACGAACGTCTGGATTCCTGACGGATACAAGGATACACCGGTGGACCGCTTGTCTCCCAGAGCAAGGCTGAAAGATTCGCTGGATGAAATTTTCAGCAGGGAGATTGATCTGAAGTATAACATCGATGCCGTAGAGAGCAAGCTGTTCGGCCTGGGCTCGGAAAGCTATGTCGTAGGGTCGCATGAATTCTATATGGGCTACGGGCTGACCCACGGCAAGGCGATCTGCCTGGATGCCGGACATTTCCATCCTACGGAAGTCATCAGCAACAAGCTGTCCTCGATTCTCATGTTCAGTGATCAGCTGCTCCTGCATGTCAGCCGTCCAGTGCGGTGGGACAGTGATCACGTGGTCACGATGGATGATGAGCTGCTGGAAATTGCCCGGGAACTGGTACGGGGCAATCTGCTGCAGAGAACGCATATCGGGCTTGATTTCTTCGATGGCAGCATCAATCATCTGGCGGCTTGGGTCATTGGGACGCGCAATACTCTCAAAGCACTGCTGCGGGCTATGCTGGAGCCGGTGAGTGAACTGAGAAGGATGGAAGAGGCCGGAGACTACACCTCGCGGCTCGCCCTGGTTGAGGAATTCAAGTCCTACCCGTATGGTGCGGTCTGGGATTATTATTGCGCACTGCAAGGCACTCCGGTGCGGGAGCAGTGGCTGGCCGAAGTAAAGGCTTACGAGCAGAATGTGCTGTCCGTCCGTTCGGCGGATCACAAAGAGCCAATCCACCAGAGCTAGCGGCTGGATCTGCATTAACATCGTTTTTATAGATCAATTCACGGGACATTGTCAGCAGTGGCTGCTGCAATGTCTCTTTTTGTTTTACAAATGTAATGCCAGGATTTGCAAATCGCTGCAAAGAGAGTGATAATATGCTTATTTAAAGTAATTATATTATTTGACGGAGGCTGGATATGAACACGGATAAATTGTTTACTCCTTTTCAGGCAGGAAGCTTGTCCCTTGAGAACCGCATCGTAATGGCTCCCATGACCCGTGTGTATTCGCCAAATGGCGTTCCCGGAGAAGATGTTGCTGCGTACTACCGCCGCCGTGCCGAAGGTGGAGTTGGACTGATTATTACGGAAGGGACAGCAATCAACCATCCTGCAGCGGTCAGTCATCAGAATATTCCTAATTTTCATGGCGAAGCTTCTCTGAAGGGCTGGGCGAAAGTGGTAGAAGAGGTTCATGCGGCAGGCGGAAAAATCGCTCCGCAGCTCTGGCATGTCGGCATGGCCCGTACCATTGGCGAGCTGCCGAATGCGGATGTACTGCCGATCGGTCCTTCCGGATTGAACTTGGCCGGTGAGCGGGTTACGGAACCTATGACCAAGGAAGAAATCGACGGAATTATCGCTGCCTTCGCACAGGCTGCCGCAGATGCCAAGGCCGTGGGCTTTGACGGGATTGAGCTGCACGGAGCGCACGGGTATCTGATCGATCAATTTTTCTGGGAGAAAACCAATAAGAGAACCGATGAGTACGGCGGTGATTTGGAGGCACGGACAACGTTTGCGGTTGAAATCATCGACGCCTGCCGCCGTGCGGTCGGGCCGGATTTTCCTATCATTCTCCGTTTCTCACAGTGGAAGGCCGGGGACTATTCCGCCAAGCTGGCTCAGACGCCGGAAGAACTGGCACGGTTCCTGACTCCGCTGAGCAATGCAGGTGTGGACATTTTCCACTGCTCGACCCGCCGCTTCTGGCTGCCGGAATTCGAAGGCTCCGAGCTGAACCTGGCCGGATGGACAAAGAAGATCACCGGTAAACCCACGATCACCGTGGGTTCGGTAGGACTGAACAGTGAGTTCGGTTCCGCAGTAACAGAATATAATGAAGAAGACAATCTGGACCGGCTGATGGAGAGGCTGGAGAACGCAGAGTTCGATCTTGTAGCTGTTGGCAGAGCACTCATTAGTGATCCTGCATGGCCAGCTAAGGTACAGAGCGGAAGAAAAGAAGAAATTATTGCTTTTACCCCCGAAGCGACGAGAACACTTAATTAAACGCAGCTCGATCAGGCATATTCGATTGTTATCTAACGTGCTTGTAAGATATTCTTATAGACTGCCGCCCTCCGTAGGGCGGTTTTTTTGGCGGTGCTATGCCATGGGGGTTGGACAGAAGCAGGTTTACCGCCCTGGCTGGTGAATGAAGAAATCGTTCCTGCCCGAAATGCTAGGGTGGACCGCCATGTCAACAAATATTAGGGCCTGCCGCCCACCAATTACCGGAACCGATGATTTATGCTATAATTTTTACTTGAGTATTACAAAATTAGCCTTGCAACTGCTGCAGAGCTTCATGAATAAAGGACGTGAAACCATGACCATGGGGAATAACTCACCGGACTTAAAATCCGGCAAGGGTGGTTCGAAGGATTACTCGAAATATTTTGATTTTTCGGATGCCAAAGTCATCAGTGAAGAAGAGGGCAAAACGACCTACCGGATTAAGGGCCGGACGGTTCAGATCAACTCCAATCCCGATTACAAGGAAGGCAAACGCCGGGGTAAGCAGGATATAGAGGTTATTGATTTCGAAAATGTGGAAACGAATAAGATTATGGAAGAATTCAGAGAGATCAACCGCCACAAGCAGCATTATTACTCGATTGCCACCTACGGCTGCCAGATGAATGAGCATGACACCGAGACCATGAAGGGGCTCCTGGAGCAAATGGGCTACCTGGGCACCGAGGACCGCAATCTGGCGGATATTATTCTGCTGAATACCTGCGCGATCCGCGAGAATGCCGAAGATAAAGTATTCGGGGAGCTTGGCCACCTCAAGAATCTGAAGCTGGAGAAGCCGGGCCTTTTGCTCGGAGTCTGCGGCTGCATGTCCCAGGAGGAAGGCGTAGTCAACCGGATTATGTCCAAGCATGGCTTTGTGGATATGATCTTTGGCACCCATAATATCCACCGCCTGCCGCAGCTGGTCAAGGAAGCGTATTTCAGCAAAGAGCTGGTCGTGGAGGTCTGGTCCAAGGAAGGCGACATTATTGAGAACCTGCCCAAAAAGCGGGAGGGTATGCGCGCCTGGGTGAATATCATGTACGGCTGCGACAAGTTCTGCACCTACTGTATTGTGCCGTTCACACGGGGCAAGGAACGCAGCCGCCGGCCTGAAGATGTCATTGCCGAGATGCGGGAGCTTGCCCGCCAGGGCTTCAAGGAAGTCACACTGCTGGGGCAGAATGTAAATGCCTACGGCAAGGATTTTACGGATATAGATTATACATTCGGGGACCTGATGGACGATATGCGGAAGATCGATATTCCCCGCATCCGCTTCATGACCTCGCATCCCCGCGATTTTGACGATAGATTGATTGAAGTGCTCGGCAAAGGCGGCAATCTGACGGAGCATATCCATCTGCCGGTGCAGTCGGGAAGCACTGCCGTGCTGAAGAAAATGAGCCGTAAGTACAGCCGCGAGACGTATCTGGAGCTTGTCCGGAAAATCAAAGCCAGTGTACCGGATGCCGTGCTGACGACCGATATTATTGTCGGCTTCCCCGGCGAAACCGAGGAGCAGTTCGAAGAGACGCTGTCACTGGTGCGCGAAGTGGGCTATGATATGGCATATACCTTCATTTATTCCCCCCGGGAAGGGACGCCTGCAGCCTCGATGGAGGATAATGTGCCGCCAGAGGTGAAGAGTGAACGCCTGCAGCGCCTGAATGATCTGATCAAGGAGCAGAGCCGGGTCAGCAATGACCGGATGCTTGGGGAGATTGTCGAGGTGCTCGTGGAAGGCGAGAGCAAAAACAATTCGAATGTGCTGTCCGGCCGCAGCCGTGCCAACAAGCTGGTGCATTTTGAAGGGCCGAAGGAATTGATAGGTACCTTTGTGCAGGTTAGAATTACGGATACGAAGACATGGTATATCAAAGGAGATTGCGTGGCGGAAGCCGTGTCAATTCTATAATCATAGAGGAATGGGGCGATAAGCAGTGAGCCAGGAAGAACAGCGTTTGAACCAATACGGCATGCACACCTACAATACCCGTGACCTGATTGTGCGGGAGGATATTATGGGCAAAGCCAAGGAGCTTGCTTCGCTCATTTCGACCAGCGAGGAAGTGAAGCACTTCCAGCAGGCTGAACTAAAGATACAGAATCATGAACGGGTGCAGAGCCTCATTGCAACCATCAAGAAGAAGCAAAAGGAGATTGTGGCGTTCGAAAGCTTCAAGAACAAAGAGATGGTCGCCAAAATCGAGCGCGAAATTGAAGTCCTGCAGGATGAGATCGACGGAATTCCGGTCGTTAACGAGTTCCAGCAGAGCCAGAGCGATATCAACTATTTGCTGCAGCTCGTGATCTCTGTGATCCGGGATACTGTCTCCGAGAAAATCAATGTAGAAGCGGGTACGGAAGCTCCTCCTTCGACCTGCGGGGATTAAATCAAGGATGTAACCACTTATAAATAAGCAGCGGCAAAGGATGATTCATTGTGAGCGAGAACGGAGAACAAACCTATAACGTCAAAAAATACCGCACACCGGATGGGGTTCCGGCTGATATTGTCATGTTTACGCTGACCAAACGCGAGCGGAAGACCGTCACCAAGACACTTCCGCTCCGCGAGCTGAAGGTGATGCTGGTCAAACGCAAAAAATGGCCGTGTGCCGGGATGTGGGCGCTGCCGGGCGGCTTTTGCCAGGAAGATGAATCCATCTATGATGCTGCGACCCGTGAGCTGAAGGAAGAAACGGGTGTGGACGGCGGACATTTGGAGTACCTCGGTGTCTACAGTACGCCCGGACGCGATCCGCGCGGGTGGATTATCAGCCATGCGTTTTTTGCGCTGGTGGAGGAATGGATGCTGGAACACAGACAGGCTTCCGATGATGCGGGAGAGGTGGGGCTGTTCACGCTGCAGGAAGCGCTTGAGGAGCTTGAGCTCGCTTTTGACCACCATGACATTATTACCGACGCCTATCTGCGGATTCAGCAGCAAATGCTGCAGACGACGATTGCCCGGCAGTTTCTGCCGCACCATTTCACATTAAGCGAGCTGTATCAGGTGATCCAGACTGTCGTGCCTGAATTCAAGGAGCCTAACTTTATCCGCAAAATCACTTCAACCCGCAGCCGTCAGGGTATATTAAAAGAAGTGCGGGATGAAGCCGGCAATCCGGTCAGCTCCAACCAGTACTCGCAGCGTCCGGCACAGCTCTATATGTTCACGGATCATGAGCCTTTGTTATCCATCTATACCTAGGGGGGAAATGAATGAGAGCCTTGATCGTAATCGACTTTACCAATGATTTTGTAGACGGCAGCCTGCCGGTGGGACAGCCTGGGGTTGATATTGCACCACGGGTCAGCGGACTGACGCAGGCATTCGTAGACAGCGGCGACTATGTGGTTATGGCGGTGGATCTGCATGAGGAGAATGATTCCTATCATCCGGAGACCAGGCTGTTTCCGCCGCATAATCTTCGTGGCACCGCAGGCCGCGGGCTTTACGGCAGCCTCAAGGACGTCTATGAACAGAATCGTGAATCCATCTACTGGATGGACAAAACGCGCTACAGTGCCTTTTGCGGCACGGATCTGGAACTGAAGCTGCGTGAGCGGGGCATTACCGAGCTGCACCTGATTGGAGTCTGTACGGATATCTGTGTCCTGCATACGGCAGTGGATGCCTATAACAAGGGCTTCAGCATTGTCGTACACAAGGATGCCGTGGCCAGCTTCAATCCGGAAGGACATCTCTGGGCGCTGGGACATTTCAGTGGAAGTCTTGGAGCGGCCGTAGTTACAGAAGAATAGCTGGGAGATGAGGATTTGAGGAGAGAACTTGCTCTACATACAGACAAATATCAGATCAATATGATGTACGCCCATTGGGTGAATGGAAGCCATAAGCGGAGAGCGGTGTTCGAAGCCTATTTCCGCAAACTACCGTTCGGCAACGGCTTTGCCGTATTCGCCGGGCTGGAGCGTATAACCCAATATATCTCTGAGCTGCGCTTTTCTGAGGAGGATATCCGCTACTTGTCGGAGCAGGAAGAGAATTATGCGCCTGCTTTTCTGGAGGAGCTGCTGCAATTCCACTTCCAGGGCAGCATCCATTCCATGAAAGAAGGCGCGCTGGTCTTCCCGGATGAGCCGCTGGTCCGTGTCGAAGGTACCATCATGGAAGCACAGCTTGTGGAGACGGCTATTCTGAACTTCATGAACTATCAGACCCTGATCGCCACCAAGGCATCGCGGATTAAGCAGGTGGCTCCGAAGGATACACTGCTGGAGTTCGGCACCCGGCGTGCCCAGGAAGCGGATGCGGCTGTCTGGGGCGCCCGTGCCGCTTATGTCGGCGGCTTCCATGCCACCTCGAACATGCTGGCCGGTAAAATGTTCGGGATTCCAACAAAGGGTACGCATGCCCATTCCTGGGTACAGAGCTTTGCCAGCGAGCAGGAGGCCTTCGATGCGTATGCCAAGGTGATGCCGGATGGCGTTACCCTGCTGGTGGATACCTTCGATACCCTTCGCAGCGGTGTGCCGCATGCGATCAATACTGCGAAGAAGCTGGAAGCGGCGGGCAAGCGGATGAACGGCATCCGGCTGGACAGCGGAGACTTGGCTTATTTGTCCATTCAGGCGCGCAAAATGCTGGATGAGGCCGGCCTGGACTATGTGAAGATCGTAGCCTCCAATGATCTGGACGAAAATACAATCATGAACTTGAAATCGCAAGGTGCGGCGATTGATACGTGGGGTGTGGGTACACAGCTCATTACCGCCGCAGACCAGCCTTCATTGGGCGGTGTATACAAGCTTGTGGAGATTGAATCGCCTTCGGGTGAAATGGTGCCTACGATCAAGATATCCTCCAACCCGGAGAAAGTATCTACTCCCGGCAAAAAGGATGTCTTCCGGATTGTCGGCCCCAAAGGCAAAGCATTGGCCGACTATATCAGCTTCCCTGGCGAGAAGGAGCCTCGCAGCGGTGCCCGCCTGAAGCTGTTCAATCCGCTGCATCCCTATCTGCAGAAGTATGTGGAGAAATACAAGGCGGTGCCGATGCTCGAACCGATCTTCGTGAACGGGTTCCAGGTCTACACGCTGCCTGCACTGGATGAAATCCGCCGTTATCATCAGGAACAGATTGATTTGTTCTGGCCGGAGTATCTGCGCAAGCTGAATCCCGAAGTGTACCGCGTGAATCTAAGCGAACAGGTCTGGACCCGCAAGCAGCAGCTGATTGCCGAACATATGATGCCGGATCTAAATGATGAGCTGAACTGAAATTTAAGCTGAGCAAGGACAATGAAGCTGTCACTGTAGTAGAATTTCTACGCAGGGGCAGCTTTTTGATGAAAAGAAAACGGTTTTCTGAACGTACAGCAATCCACAAAATTACCCGGTAATTTTCTCTCGTAGGACAATATACTTATTGACACTGAGAGAATGGAATAATATATTAATTATGTTCTTATTTTCAATTTTACCGGGTTTGAAACGATTTATTTTTTTACTGCGAAAGTTAAAGCGCTTTAACTTTCGTGTGCAACAAGCTGCTAAATGCCAATGCTGCCGGGGAGGTGATGGACCAGACTGCATTGCCGGTTTTCCGAAATGCTTCTAACTTACGGGTATGCTTCCAAGGCGAGTTTTGCACAAAGCTTTTTTGAAGCCGATGTCTACAAAACTTTGAGGAGTGACTAAATGATGAAAAATCAAGGGAAGCGTATGCTGCACTGGAAATCTCTCGTATTGTTATGTCTGGCTATCTTTATCCTGCCTGCCGGGTCTGCTTTTGCGGCGGTGAACAAACCTTTTCCCCAGCATACCACGTATACCAGCGGGACCATCAAACCGAATAATGTGACTCAAACCGTGATGGATAATGCCGTAAAAACCAAATGGGACGCTTGGAAGGCTGCATATCTCAAGCCTGCCGGCACCGGCAAATATTATGTCAAATATAACTCAGCCGGGGAAACGGTATCGGAAGCACATGGCTATGGCATGCTGTTCACAGTATTGATGGCCGGTTACGACAGCAACGCCCAGACGTATTACAACGGGCTGTATAACTATTACAGTGCGCATCCCAGCTCCATCGACCCTTATTTAATGTCCTGGAAGCAAAACAGCAGCTTTCAGAACATTGAAGGTGAAGATTCCGCAACCGACGGTGACATGGATATCGCATTTTCACTGCTGCTCGCCCACAAGCAGTGGGGAAGCAGCGGTACGGTCAACTATCTCCAGGCGGCCAATAATATCATCAATGCCATTATGGATAACGAAATCAACCAGACCCAATGGACGATCCGGCTCGGGGATTGGGCCAATAGCGGCACGTATAACACGGCCACACGCCCTTCGGACTTCATGCTGAATCATCTCAAAGCCTTCCAGGCAGCGACGGGAGATTCCCGCTGGCAGAATGTAACGGACAAAACCTACACCATCATCAATAGCCTCTACACCGGGTACAGCGCAAGCACCGGCCTTCTGCCTGATTTCGTCGTGTATTCGGGTGGTGTCTATCAACCGGCGGGAGCCAACTTCCTGGAAGATGCTAATGACGGGAATTACAACTATAACTCCTGCCGTACACCTTGGCGCATTACAACGGATTATCTGCTCACCGGAGACAACCGCGCACTGAATCAATTGAATCAGATGAACAGTTGGATCAAAACGAAGGTCAGCAGCGCTCCGGGCAATATCAAGGACGGTTACAAGCTGAATGGATCGACGTTCGGAAGCTACAACAGCGGCGCTTTTTATGCTCCTTTTGGCGTCAGTGCAATGACTTCCTCGGCCAACCAGGCTTGGCTGAATTCACTCTGGAGCCATACCTCCGGCAGTGCAGCGGAAGACTACTATGAAGACAGCATCAAGCTGTTCTCCATGATTGTGATGTCCGGCAACTGGTGGACCTACTAACTTAGAGGAATAGCGGGCAACAAAGCACAGGCCTATCCGGCAGCGGATAGGCTTTTTTGACTTTATAGGAGATTATACAATTACTCCATAATTGAAAAAAACTACTAATTAGTGCCTTTCTCCACTTAATCTACGGAGCACATGTCGCTCAAGGCAAATTAGTTGACCTTTTTCCACATGGAATTACTGCAGGCATTCATGGAGGGTCCTCCAGGCACCGACAGACTATAAATCCACAAGGTTGTGTTGCCCAGTGAAGGACTGTGCAACTGTTCGGGTTTATCAGGTCATTTCTGCATCCGGTGAAAATAGGCGGGACACATTTCCGGCCTGTGATATTTATCATGTTTTCTGTGACAAATTTAACATCTTAATTTTTAATTTTATTGCTAAATTAAGGGTGACATTGGTTCCACATTTGACTTGGGAAATGCGGCGCGACACATAATATTCACATTCTATCGTTTTTATGGCAGATTATCTTCTATTAAAGTAACGCAGCACTGTCGCGTATAAAGAAATCGATTGAAATCTATAAATTATTGTGATTCCCCAAGCGTGGAAAATGCAAGATTTGTCACTTCGCGACCTGCAAAATCAAGTTACAATCGTTGAAAAAGTCATATGGATGTTATCTACTTGACACTTAGAAAGGGGTTATGTCGGTGGTACAATTACCAATCGTTAACGATCTCGGGTTTTTTGAGATTCGTCTGGAGTCCATTGGAGGTTTGGGTGCGAACCTGGCAGGCAAGATGCTCGCGGAAGCGGGAGTGGTTGGTGCAGGGTTGAACGGTGTCAGCTTCTCGTCTTACGGCTCAGAGAAGAAGGGTTCTGCCGTTAAGGCGCATATCCGCTTCTGTGATCTGAACACACATATCCGCGATACCTCGCCGGTCGAACGGCCGCATGTTGTGGGTGTGTTCCATGAAGCGCTGGCCAAGACAGTCAACGTGACCAGTGGTATTCTTGAACACAGCACTGTACTGGTGAATTCGGCCAAGTCGCCGGAGGAGCTCAAAGAGCTGCTGAAGATGAAAGCCGGAACCATTGCTGTGATCGATGCAACAAGCATCGCACTGAAGGAGAAGAATCGTGTAAACATGGCGATGCTGGGTGCGCTGTTCCGGCTCTGCCCGTTCCTTGATACCGAAACAATGAAAGGCGTTATTGAGAAGTCCCTCGGCAAAAAATATCCGCAGGCTGTCCAGTCGGCCATTACGACGTTTGAACGCGGCTATAATGAAGTGGAATTTATGCAGTTTGAGCTGGCTGCTGGCGACAGCATGCCTGAATATGTCCGCTCTGACATTGGGGTTCTGGGTTACGACACCCAGCCGATCGGCGGCTCGATTATTAATCCGGGCAGCACCTTCCTGAAGAATCTTAGCATTTCACGCTCAGGGATGATTCCGGCGTATGAGAACGAAGCGTGCATTCATTGCGCCCAGTGCGATACTGTATGTCCGGATCAGTGCTTTGTATGGGAAGAACGGATTGACCGCAAGGGCCGTTCGCAAATGTTCCTGACGGGCATCGACTATCAGTATTGCAAGGGCTGCCTGAAATGTGTGGACGCCTGCCCGACCTCAGCGCTGTCAAGCCAGCGTGAGAAGGAAGGCTATGCGGACAGCCACACGGTGCACCACCAATTTGATCTGATTACCCAGGTTTAATATTCGGAAGAAAGGTGGAATGAATAATGGCTATCGATTATGAAAAAGAAGTAGGCTCCGCCAAAGTGGAGCAGAAATTCCTATATGAATCCGGCAACGAGATGGCGGCTTATGCCGCTCATCAGATCAACTATCATGTGATGGGTTATTTCCCAATCTCGCCTTCCACTGAGGTTGCCCAGTTCCTGGACACCATGAAAGCCAGCGGCCAGCATGACATCATGCTCGTTCCTTCGGATGGTGAGCACAGCTCCGCAGGGATCTGTTACGGCGCATCTACTGCGGGCGGACGCGTGTTCAACGCAACCAGCGCCCAGGGCTATATGTTCATGCTGGAGCAATTGCCTGTACAAGCAGGTACGCGCATGCCTATGGTCATGAATCTGATCTGCCGTTCGATCTCAGGTCCGCTGAACATTCACGGCGACCACTCTGACTTGTATTTTGCCTTGAATACCGGCTGGCCGATTCTGATGTGCCGTGATCCGCAGTCCGTCTATGACATGAACCTGATGGCCCTGAAGCTGGCTGAACACGCCAAGGTCCGCCTTCCGGTCATGGTCGCTTCCGACGGCTATTTCACATCTCACCAGAAGCGCCGTGTGCAGGCTTTTGCCCACCGCGAGGACGTTCATAAGTTCGTAGGTGAGCAGCCCCCTGTGGGCTTCACAGACACACTTGACCGCAACAATCCGGTTACCGTAGGTCCCTACATGAATGAACCTGATTATATCAACAACCGTTACCAGCAATCCGTTGCCATGTACAACGCCGGTGAAGTATTCGAAGAGATTGCCCGGGAATTCGCCGAGCTGACCGGCCGCCACTATCCGATGATCGAGCAATACCGGATGGAAGACGCCGATGTTGCCGTATTCCTGATGAACTCCGCTTCGGAAATCATCAAGGATGTGGTCGACCAGCTCCGCCTGCAAGGGATCAAAGCCGGAGCCATCTCTCCGAATATGATTCGTCCATTCCCGCAGAAGCAAATTGCTGAAGCGCTGAAGAATGTGAAGGCTATTACGGTAGGGGACCGTGCGGATTCCGTTGGCGGACACGGCGGCAATATGGTTAACGAAATCAAGGCTGCGCTGTTCACTTACGGCAACACCACCACGAAGGTAATCAGCCGTATCTATGGTCTGGGCGGCAAGGACTTCTATGCCGAAGACGGACATCATTTCTTCCAATTGGCAATGGATGCAGTAGTTGCTGACCGTGTGGAAATTCCGTTTGATTACTACGGCCACAATCCGGGCACGCCTGACCAAGCGCCTAAGCGCCTGCTGAAGCCGATGAGTTTTGAATCACTGAAGACAGGCCTCATCACCGTGAAGCAGAACGAAGAAACAGGCAAGCTTAGTGTGAAGGTTCCGCCAATCCGCAGCCTGATGAAGAAACCAAGACGTTTGTCACCGGGGCATGGCGCATGTCCGGGCTGCGGTATTTTCTCAGGGCTGGAACTGTTCTTCAAGGGTATCGAAGGGGACATTGTGGCACTGTACCACACCGGCTGCGCAATGGTTACAACAACTGGGTATCCTTATTCGGCTCATAAATCGACGTTCATCCATAACCTGTTCCAGAACGGTGCAGCTACATTGTCCGGTGTCGTGGAAATGTTCTGGGAACGCAAACGCCGCGGCGAATTGGACGGACTGGGACTGAAGGAAGACTTTACCTTTGTCATGGTTACTGGTGACGGGGGCATGGATATTGGTATGGGTCCGGCCATTGGTGCAGCACTGCGCGGCCACAAGATGATTATTGTGGAGTACGATAATGAAGGGTATATGAATACAGGCGCTCAGCAATCATATTCAACCCCGCTCGGCCACCGTACTTCGACTTCAAGCATCGGCAAAACGCAGCAGGGTAAAGTAACCCAGCATAAGGATACCGCGCAGATCATGGCGGCTACCAATATTCCTTACGTGTTCACCGGCTGTGAAGCTTATCCGCAGGACTTGCTCAAAAAGGCAGCCAAAGCCCAGTGGTACGCACAGAATGAGGGGCTGGTCTACGGCAAGATTCTCATTGCATGCCCGCTTAACTGGATGAGTGAAGACAAAGACGGTACGAACATTGTGTCGCTGGCAGTGGAATCCTGCTTCTTCCCGCTCTATGAAGTAGAGCAGGGTACGACGACCATTACGTATAATCCGGAAGAGAAGGACAAACGTGTGGAAGTCTCTGCATGGCTGAAAACCATGGGCAAAACCCGCCATCTGCTCAAGCCGGAGAATGAACCTGCGCTGCGCGCCTTCGAAAGCGAAGTACAGCGCCGCTGGAACCGTCTCAAAGCCAAACATGAGCACCCGGATTTGTAGAATTTGTAGGACTTATACTCATCTGTACCCATTTATAACAGACATGAGCCTGGCAGGATTAATCTGCCGGGCTTTGTTTATATCTTCAGGCCATAAAAAAGCTATTTATTAAAACACTTTTATAAAGTATTATAGTAATGAGGTGAGGGCAGATGAGGAACATCAGAGGCAACGCTCTGGTCATCAAGGAAGTGAATATCAACCTGGTGCGGCGTGTCCTGAAGGATCGTAAACAGGCTACCAAACGGCAGATCGCGGAAGATACGGGTCTCAGCATTGTTACGGCAGGTTCCGTGCTTGAGGTTCTTGTCCTGCAAAAGGAAGTACTGATGGCGGGGCTGATTTCATCCAGTGGGGGAAGGCCTGCACAGCAGTACATATACAATGATGAGCATGCCTTAGGGCTGATCCTGTTTCCTTTTGAAGAGCGAGGGGGGATCAATATCCGCTGCACTGTAGTTACACTCTTTGGGCGCTGCCTGCTTGTGGTTAACCGGCCGGTGGCGCAGGTGGATTTGACCTGCTTCGAAGTCATTATTGATGAAATGCTGAACCAGTATCCTGCAATACAGGCGATTGGCTTCGGATTGCCAGGTGCAGAAGCGGATGGCAGGCTGGTAATCTCGGATTATGAAGCCCTGCGCGGCGTCCCTGTGGCAGAGTACTTCAGACAGCGCTATCAGAAGCAGGTCATCATCGAAAATGATGTGAATGCCGCTGCAATAGGCCACTACCGCAGAGCGGAGATAGAGGCGGAAGCTTCGGCGGTTTATTTATACTTTCCTGACCGTTTTCCGCCCGGGGCAGGGATCATTATTAACGGCAAGCTCCACAGAGGGAGAAGTGGTTTTGCCGGTGAAGTGGCCAATATTCCTTTGGACATTCCCTGGGGCAGCACGGAGTGGCAGTCTTCGCCAGCGAGGCTGATGGAGGCAATCGCCAGACTGACGGCAGCGGTCAGCAGTGTGTTGAACCCGGAGGCAGTTGTGCTGTACGGCAGCTTTTTGAAGGAGGAGCATCTTAGCGGCATTACGGAACAATGTGCGGAGCTTCTTCCGCCCGGTGCACTTCCGCACATCGTGCTGAGTACGGATTTTTCCGCAGATTATTTGAATGGCATGATCGTTTCAACTCTCGCAACCCTGGAGACGGGGCTGCAATTGACCAAATTTGAGGTATAGGCGGTAGACATTCATGGCTACGATTTTTCTGATTATTATTTATTTGGCGTTTATCAGTCTTGGCTTGCCGGATTCCATGATTGGAGCGGCCTGGCCGATGATGCGCCCCGATTTCGGGGCACCGGTGGATGCAGCGGGACTGCTCTCCATGATCGTTGTCGCAGGCACAATTGTCTCCAGCCTGGCCAGCGGCGTGGTGCTGAATAAGCTGGGGACGGGGAAGGTTACTTTTATCAGCGTTGCCGTGACGGCACTTGCCCTGCTCGGTTTTTCTTATTCGTCTTCGATCGTCTGGCTGGCAGTGCTTAGCTTTCCGCTCGGACTCGGTGCGGGCTCTATTGATACCGGGCTGAATAATTATGTGGCTACTCACTACAAAGCCCACCATATGAGCTGGCTTCACTGCTTCTGGGGTGTAGGTGCTATGCTTGGCCCCATCATTATGTCGCGTTACATTGCTGCTGGTGATTCCTGGCGGCATGGGTTTTTGACTGTCAGCCTGATTCAGTCCGCTCTGGTTGTGCTGCTGTTTGTTGCGCTTCCGCTCTGGAAACGGGCCGAACCCGCAGATCCAGCACCAGTTGAACAAGTTCAGCAGGAGATCATTTCGCCTCAGGTTCCGGGGACAGGAGTGCTGCGCATCAAAGGCGTAAAGCTTGCCCTGACTACCTTTCTGTTCTATTGCGGGGTAGAGGCGACGCTTGGGCTCTGGGGCAGCAGCTTTCTGGTCAATGAAAAAGGTCTGTCTGCGGCAACCGCTGCGGGCTGGGTCTCTCTCTATTACGGAGGGATCACGTTAGGGAGACTGGTCACCGGTTTTGTCACCTTCCGTTTTAATAACCGCCAGCTGATCCGCACCGGCATACTGGTTTCTCTGTTGGGGGCCCTGCTGTTGGTACTGCCTCTGCCGGCTGTGTTTTCCTTATTCGGGTTTATTCTTGTAGGCCTTGGCTCAGCCCCCATTTTTCCGTGTATGCTGCATGAGACGCCGGCCCGTTTCGGCAAAGAGCATTCCCAGAAAATCATGGGCTATCAGATGGCTATGGCGTATACCGGGGGCGCTTTTCTGCCTCCTCTGCTGGGATGGATCGCTGCGCGCAGCTCGTTCGTGATTCTTCCTTTTATGCTCGTGGGATATATAGTTGTAATGCTGATAAGCTCTGAGAAGATTAATGCGGTCATGAATAAGCGGAAAGAAGAGGTGTCCATGTGATTAGAGCAGTGGATTGGCAGAGTGGGGATTGGAGCAATGAGCCGGTCTCCGCTAAGGTTCTGGATGGAGTCTTCGTTGTAGAAGCAGCAGAAGGCAGTGATTATTGGGAAAAAACAATGTACGGCTTCCAGCATGACAATGGGCACGCGCTCCTGGCTCCTTGGGAGGATCGGGACGGGGTAGAGGTCAGCTTTTCGCTGCAGGGGTTTACAGAGCTGTATGACCAGGCAGGGATTATGCTGTGGCACAGCCCCGTGGTGTGGATCAAAGCCGGTATTGAGCTGAATGACGGCGTGCCGCATCTCGGTGCGGTGGTGACGGACGGATATTCCGACTGGTCGCTGTCGCCTGTACCGGAATGGACGGGCGAAGTGGTCACGGTGCGGGCTTCACGGCTGAATGATGCAGTGGTGATCAGGGCCAGAACAGAAAATCATCCATGGCGCACGATCCGGGTGGCGCGGTTTCCTTATGAGTCAGGCAAAAAAGCAGGTCCGTTTGTCTGCGCGCCTACCCGCGCCGGACTGCAGGTCACGTTCACACGCTGGGGAAATACGGCACCCGATAAGGATATCCATGTTGATCCTCCAACGGAATGAACATTGTCCATGTTTCTCAGGACTGGACAGTCGAAATGATCACAAAACCTTCACCAATTCAGGGTTTGATCTTTGCGGCTTCATGCTGGTCAGCCAGAATGGCCCGGGAATTCATTCTGCACTAACGAATCATACACATCAAATAAGCCGAAGCAGACGTTCTGCTGCTTCGGCGTAAGCTTTTGAATAGAAACAGCCCGCCTGCACAATGGAAGCTTCAGTCTCCATCGGTACAGGCGGGCTGTTATGTTCACCCGGTCTGAATCTAAAATAAAGTCCAATTGCCTTTCTTGCGGGCGTGTTTTTCAGCCCGGTAGAGTACATAACGCGTGCAGAAGACAAGCAAAACACTGCCTGCCAGCAGAATAAGGAACGCCCGCCACCAGCCCGCGTCAATATTGTTATACAAGGCTCCGCGAACCAGGATCAGGCTGTAGGTTACTGGAAACAGCGCGGATAGTCCGGTCGCCCAGACCGGGAATACGGCAGGGGGAATGCGAACTCCGCCAAACAGCTCCATGGGTGTCTGGAAAATATAGTACAAAAACGAGGACTCCCGCGAGAACAGCGATACTGCGCACAGCAGCGCACCCCAAATGACCGCCGCAGCCATAATCAGCAGCAGGGCAGGAATCAGGGCGATCCAATTCACAGTAGATGCATCGGAGACAAATAGAAAGGTCAGCAATGAAAAGACTGCGAACATCCAGATTCCATGAAACAGGGAATATAGGGAACGGCCGTACAGAAAAGCCATTTTGGGCGCTGGTGTCAGAAAAACAGCTTCCACAGTGCCGCCCTTGCGTTCCAGCTCGAACAGCCAGGCTGCCTCGACTACTGTCCAGAACAGCTGAAATACCAGATAGCCGCTCAGCAAAAACAGAGGGATTCGCTCATCGGAAATGATCCGGGAGAGCACAGAGCCAGCTCCGCTGCGGTACGGCTTCATGGTGAAGTAGGAGGTCAGGAATCCGAGCGCCGGCCACAGCAGCAGCGAAAAGAAAACAACCCTGCCTCTGGAGCGGTTGCGGTGCTGTTTGGAGAGCTCGGCTAAAGTGGCGGGCCATAAACCGTCTGTATTCATGATACCCTTCCTTCGGAGAGCAGGATAATCGCATCCTCCAGATTTGGCTTGTCGCAAGTGAAGCCGTTAATCCGAAGTCCGTATTGCATGGTCCAGGGGAGAAGCTCGGTAATCAGCATGTCGGCGGAAGTGGACCGCACGGAAATTCGGTAAGAATCGCCGGCCTGGCCGCTGGAAATTCCGTCACCGTCCTTCACTCCGCCGATCAGCTCCGCCGGATGTCCCAGCTTGCCGAGATGCTCCTGCAGCAGCGGCCGCATTGCCTCATTCCATCCGCTAACCTGCAGATGGGCGGTCTGCAGCCCTGCTACCTGCCTGACGATCGCGTCAGGCTTGTCACATAGCAGCAGCCTGCCGCGGTTCAGCACGTAGACCCGGTCACACAGCTCTTCAACCTCCTGCAGATAATGGCTGGTCAAGAGGATGCCTTTGCCATGCTCTTTGGCTAGGCTGCGCACAGTGCCGCGAAGCTGTCTGGCAATCGGCGCATCCAGACCTAATGTAGGTTCATCCAAAAATAAATATTCGGGATCGTTGATCAGACCGCGGGCAATCTGCAGACGCTGCTTCATCCCTTTGGAATATTGCTCCACGGGCTGGTCTGCCGCTTCAGTGAGTCCCACTTCGGCCAGCAGAGAGTCGCTTAGGCTGCGGATCTTCGCAGTATTCAGCCCGTAGAGCCGGCCGAAGTACTGCAGATTTTCCCGGCCGGTGAGCCTCCAGTACAGCATGCGCTCGCCCCCGGCAATCATATTGACTTTTTGCTGCACAGAGCGGCGGTTGTCTGCCATGGGCATTCCGTCAATCTCAATGCTCCCTGAGGTGGGGTCAAGCAGAGTGGACAGCATGCGGATGGTTGTGGTTTTGCGGGCCCCGTTCAAGCCCAAGAGACCAACAATCTCGCCTTTGCCGATGTTCAGTGTCAGTGATTGGACGGCGGTCACGGTCCGGGTCTCCGCACGGAAAAATCCGAGTCTGTTTTTGGTTTCATATATTTTGGTGACCTCATTCATTTGGATCATGTTTCCTCATTCCTTTCATGCTTGGTGCTTCTCAAATAATCCACGCTCCACCAGACGGGTGCTCCACATCCCCACCGCTATGTAAACCAGACTAAGCAGAAGTGCTGGCAGTGTGTCACGCAGCGGGATCGCTTCACCCGTAAGGAGGGTTCTCCGCAGAAGCTGGAGTGAAGAGGTCAGCGGGAATACCTCGCCGGCAGTCTGTAGAAATCCGGGCAAATATTGTCTCGGGAACTGAAAGCCGCACAGCAGCGTGGTCACCGCAAACAACGTATTTTGAACGATATAGGTATCCCGTGTGTACAGCATGATGCTTCCCAGCACCAGAGCCATGGCATAACAGGAGAGTACAAAAAGCATCCCGCCTATCACCGCCGAAAGCAGGTGTGGTGCAGAGAGGCGCATTCCCGCAACAACTCCGAACACGAGTACAGTGAGCAGCACCATTCCGCTGCGGTAAAACTGCTGGAGGGCCGTGCCCAGAAAATAGCCGTTCCGGTTGAAGGGGGAGAGCAGCAGTGCCTCCAGCGTACCTTCGCGCCATTCGGTAATAAGTGCTCTAGACACATTCATCATCATACTGACGGAGAATACATTCAGCGCTCCGCCTATGATGGCGTAAGCCAGATAATTGCCGCTTCCCGCATAGAGTGCGAATCTGTCATCCAAATCCCCTTGGATGAGATAGACATAGGAGAAGTAGGAGACGAGGACCAGATACCCGCCTTCAATAATGTGCCCCAGGGTAAAAGCCCAGGGAAAGGCTCTGAGATTTGCTCTCTGGTTCCTGGCTGCAGTTGCAAAAACGGTTTGCCACACGGGCGGACAACTCCTTTATGGTTATCAGGTCTTATTGTTCAAGGTACTGCCTCTGCAGAACAATCAAGCTGTCGAAGGCCTCTTTACGGCTGGTGTAAAACAAATAGTTCCCCTTGCGCTCGGCTCCTGCCAGCCCCGCTTCACTGAGCAGCTTCAGCTGCTTGGATACGGCGGCCTCTGAGATTCCCAGAATGGGGGCGAGCTGCTTCGTGCAGTGCGGGCCTTGCCAGAGCAGCTTGAGAATCCGCAGCCGTGTTGCATCGCCAAGGGCTTTGAACTGGCGAAGCAAATCCTCCGGCGGCGCTTCGCTGCAGGGCAATCCGGGAATATCTACGGAGAGCGGCAGCACCAGGCTGTCTGCTGTCCAATCGATCAGCAGATGCGGGAAGATGAAGGTGGAAGGGAGCACATACACATTCTGCAAATCTTCATAGGCAAAATAGTACGTCACCGCCTTCTGCGCTGTAATCCTCCCTTCTGCGGCATGAAGACGGGGGTGAAGGGTATTCAGCGCTTTTTCTGCAGAACGGGAGACGGACTCTTGAAACTGGGCAGCCGCCGTGTTGATCCAAGGCATCACATAGTCCCATTCCTTGCGGAAATAATCCCGTTCATACGTCTCCAGAGTCTTGATCAACTGATTCCGTACAGATGACGTTTGCCGCAGCAGGTATTGACTGGCTTCATCGGGTCCGTCGCCAGACTTGCGGTTGGTCCGGCTGTTTCCCTGCTGCCATTCCAGAATGGTCCCCAGAGAAATTTTGTTGTTCAGCAGCAGATGAATAAATTCAGCGTCGGGCAAGTCTTTCAGCAGGTTAATTCCATCGGCAGCCGGCATCGGTGCACCGCTGCGGCCGGGAAGCATTAACCCCATCCATTCATCAGATAATCGTCCCAGAGTGTAAATGGATTCCAGCAGTGCAGCGGGCATTTTGCTCTTGATATCCTTGGCCCATTGCAGACGTTTCGGATGATGCTCCGGCTGGTATAGAACATGCAGGCTGCACAGCAGCTCATGAAAGGGACTGACGACAGTTTTGACGTTTCGTTGCAATTGTTGGAGTGAGCTCATCTCTTTCCTTTCCGATTAACCAATCAGTTAATCAAAAACCACTTTCGCGAAAAGTGTTCAAAATTATAAGCAGAACAGCCCCTGCTGTCAATGAAATCTTTAACTCTAGCAAGCAGAAACGGCTTCACCGTCCTTTTAAGGGACGGTACCGTTTCAGCGAGAAATAGAAGGATAAAGG
>RCUU01000039.1_pt1 | contig 70529 bp, 68 predicted proteins | sample 2166211 | NCBI WGS metagenome assembly RCUU01 (sample SAMN09932620, study PRJNA488358) | compost metagenome | feature: garden; material: soil; isolation source: compost soil in phenylacetic acid-enriched culture | place: Germany: Experimental Botanical Garden Goettingen | collected 2016-01-27
CTTGGCGATGGTGTTGGTCGCACCGTAACTCACGTTACGAAGCGGGATGATGGTAGGCGGATTCGCCGTGATATCCTCATAAGTTTCCACAGTTTGACGGTAGTACCGTCGCAGGTCACCTGAGTCACGGCAAATAGCGCTGGCAATGATCTCCATCACCGCTGGGGTTTTACCCACACGAACACCCGCATGTTTCAGCGAGGTGGCGAAGATACCACCCAATTCACGGTAGCTCACGTACCACGGCACGCGGCCTTTCGCGATGATTTCGTCGTAGATCCGGTACAACAGGTTGTCGATCATGACGAGGTCTTCGGAGCAGATCACCCGGTCACCCGGTTCATACTGCATCTCGATGTACTCGATGTCGTCGATGACCACGTTGTTCACCAGCGTGGGTTCGCTGCGGATCGGTGCGCAGATACGGGAGGCCATGTAGTACTGGTCTTCCGACACCACGGCACAGATACCGACGAAGGTGATCTCGTCTTCGAACGTGGCAAGCTCGCGCTGAGGGAACCGAGCAGGGATGTACACCTTCAACGGCTTCAGCGCCACAAACGACCCTTCCTCGGTCCGCTGAAGGCACTTGTGGACACGGGCAGCGTCTCGGATGAACTTACTCGATTTAATGCTCATTGCGATAATCCTGATGATAGCCGGAGGGTGTTACCCCTCCGGCCGAGTGCATGGTTAGGCCGAGACCAAGCCCATCTGCCGGCAGAGCCAGTAGTTGATGTACTTGATGGTGGCAAGCAGCGCGACCTCACGTGGGTCGGTGTCTTCTTCGACGGTGCGACCGACCATGTTCATCAGTTGGATGAAGGTCAGCGCATCGGTCTCCGGGTAGAACACCGCACAGATGATTTCTTCCACCAGGGTGGTGATCGCTTCGCAGTTCTGCGGGTTGATCTTGGCGACGAGTTCCAGCAGGCGCTTGTTGGCGACTTCGGCTTCGGCACCCAGGTCTTTCTCGATCATGGACTGACCGACGATGGAACGGATGGCATCACGAACGATACCGGCCATTTCCGCCTGCACCTTGACGCTGCGCAGGTTCATCTCGCGGTTGTACACGGATTCGAGGATCGCCTTGTTCTCGATCAGCTGACCTTCTTTGAACTTACGGCCCGACATGTCGTTGCCGATCAGTGCTTCAGGGGTCAGGCCCTTTTCGAGCAGGGCACGGTACGGCTTGCCCATCACCACGATGGTGGTCAGGGAGTCGCGCGGTTCCGGGCTGTACAGGTTGGCGAACTTCTCTTGTTCGTCGTAACGAATTTGAGCAGTGCGCACCAGGGCAGCAGTGCGGCCCAGCAGGCGGTTGACCTGGTCGTTGTATTCAACGAGGGTCATGTTGACGCCTGGCTCTGGGGCATCGAACAGCGCTTGCGCCGCCACGAGCACACCTGGCAGGAAGTCAGGGCAGGTCTGCTGAGGGCCTTTGGCACCGGAGAGCACTTGCAGGACTTGGCCGTAACCTTCGTCGTTGTTCAGGCTCAGGGTGGTGTCCAGCTCGCCGTCGAAACCGGCCATGCCGGTCTTGCACAGTTCCTTGACGCGATCGATGGTGATCGGGGCCAGGTTGCGCACGACGTAGTCCAGCTGCGACGCCTGTGGGTAGCGGTCAGCCAGTTGCTTGAGGGCAGGGTTGGAGTAGACCGGCGGGATTTCCTTCATCACCACCGAGTACGGCAGGGAGGCTTCCAGGCGACGGGCGTTGACGTATTCCTGCACCTGGGCAGCCACGTCTTTGATGTGCGGCAGCACGGTGGTGCGGGTCACGTCATGCAGACGGGCCACCGAGAGGGAAGCCAGGCGGATGATGTCGGCCTTGGCCACACGGTGAGCATCGGTCCCCGCACGGCCTTGCAGCACGGCACAGATGTCAGCGTTTTCACCCAGGTCGTTACCGACCAAGGTGTTGTCCACGGACATGACCAGGCTCAGCAGCGGGCTGTTCTGGTCAGGCAGGACGCGCAGCTTGCGCTCTTCCAGTCGCTGTACGACCGGCAAGGCGGCTTCGATGGCGATACGGTTAAGCATTCTCGCGACCCTCGATGACGTTGTTGAAATCTGCGGCCGCGATGGCAGCGATGGTACGGTCGTTCACCGGGGCACCGTCCAGATAGCTGGAGACGAGGTTACCCGCTACGTTGCCGATGATCTCTACCGAGAGGTCCACGGCGTTCGCGATGACCGCGAGGTTGTCGAAGGTGGTAGCATTGCTCATGAGCAAGTTCCTGTGAAAAATTCGAGGCGCTGTAAAGGAAGGTCCGGGAGCCTTGCGACCCCCGGACTATCGACTACGTGATGTCACTGGTCGGACATGTCAATCATTGATCCACATGTCCGCGGCCTTCTCACCGATAGCAGTGAGGGTCGAGATCGTCATGCCGATCAGCAAAGCCGAACTGACGATACGGTCCATTACCGACTTGGCACCGAAGATGGCGTTGATCTTTGTCCCGTCTGCAGTTTCGTTGACCCCGTCAAGACGATGGCCCACGACTGTCTTCATCTGGTTACAGAACACCGCCTTGTCACCGACACCCATGCCTTCACGGTGAGTGATGTAGACCTTGATGGCAACGTGATCGAGTTCCAGACCGTTCCCATCAATACGAAGGGATTGGTCCACCTGCCCTGTCACTGGCTGCATGCCCAGACGTTTCGCTGCCTTGCGGCGGGTCTTGTCGTGAGCGTTGACCAGTTCCAACAGCGAGTCCGACATGTCGTCCGGGTCACCGTGGTAGAAGACCTCGATCTTCGAGACTTCGCCAACCGCCCCTGCTTGAGGAGTGGCCGAGCCCATCTTGCGAAGGATGTCCAGGTCGTCGTCAGAGAAGAGTCCAGAATCCGCCGTTACAGCATCTTCAATCGTGCATAGAATACTCGTGATGTCCGTGTGGTCCTTCTCCTTGACCAGGTTACGGATGGTCTGGTCAAACCGTACCACAATGGTCTTGACCTTGGTGACTTCCGAACCCAGTTGCTGAGCCAACCAGTCATCAATGGCCGAGGAGTCCTCGAGGGTGTACGAGGCTTCCATCAGCGCGGTGCGAGCAATCACCCCCGCTTTCCACTGCACTTGACGTGGGTGGAAACGGCTCGGCTTGAAGAAGCCCGAGTTGTATTTCAGGATGTCGCCTTTCTCGACCTTGTCGCCCAACTGGAAGGTGGACGCTTGGTACTGCGGGTAGACTGCCCCCGCCGAGATGCCGTACTGCGTCGTCAGGTCCAGGTGTTCGAACGTACCGTCTTCGTACTGGATCACGAGGTGGTCATTGCTGCGTTCCACCACTTCACCGTTCTTGCTGGCAGGCACGGCAAAGATGTCATCCACCCGGTGGGCCAGGATGTGATCGTACCCGGTGCAGACAGGCGACTCACGGTAGCCTTCCGAGGAGATCACGTGCGACTGCTGGATACCGATGAAGTTTACCCGTTTCGGGTCGTCACGGTCAGCGAACGGCGAGATCAAGGCCGAGGTCGACACGATGTTGGCTGCCCCATCCTTTTCCTTGTCGTACTTGCGCACCGTTCCACGGACACTGGTGATGTTCGCGTTCGGGGTCATGTACGTGATCACCGCCACGTCACCGGAGTCCACCGTGGACTCGGAGATGAAGCCGATGTCGCCTTCCTTGTACAGACGGGCCTCCGCAGTCATCGACCGGCTCGAACGGCCACCGCGGCCACCGTACGTGATGATCTCTTTCTGCTTGAGGTTTTGGATCGGGTTGATGTCATCCACCAAGGCCGAGGCCGGGTCTTGCACGATGTTGGTCCAGATCTCGTGCGGCTTCATGGTGACCGACGAGTTCGGGCTGGCACTGCGGGAGTTGTAGACCCGGATGGACCGGACCAGTTCGGCGTAGATGGCACCTGGGATACGTTCGTAGCCCTTGGCACGCTCTTGGCCATCCACCAACCCATCAGCCCCTTCCACGTTCTGAGGCACGTAGCGGGTCACCAGCAGTTCCACCGCACGAATCAACAGCGGCACGAACTCGGTCGGTTCCTTCATCCATTCCAGGATGCCTTTGGTGATCGGGTCGACCCACATGGCATTCATGAGGTCGAGTTCACGCATGTAGCGCAGGCCGATGCCGTTGGCGTCCAAGATGTTGAAGTACACGTCCTTGGCGTTGAAGCTGTGGCGCGAATAGCTGCGGATGTGCTTGTGGTAGTGCATGAAGCCGGCGAAGATCAGGCTGGCCTGGACATCGCTCTTCTCCATGACCAAGGTTTCGTCCAGGAACTTGATGGCGTACTCGTCGTCCGACATCTGCAAGCGGGTACCGACTGGCACCACCCGGAACTTGGCCCCGGTCATTTCCAGTACGCGGTCCAGACCCAGCAGGTAGGACAGCGCAATGCCGATGGGCATGGTCTTGCCGAAGATGCTGATCTCAGCCATCCCGGTAGGGGCCTTGTCCCGCGGCAGACCCAACAGGTCTTCGATCTGACCGAGTTCCGTCACCTGGCCGGTCTTCTCGTCCAGCAGGTAGAACGCGTTCTCCTTGTCCACCGTGATGTACCGCTGGTCACGGCGACCACAGACGATCATGCCCTTGTGCTCGGCTTCGATCTTCTCCACCAGCTTCATGTCGAAGAGGCGGGACCGTTCCCGGTTCTTGTAGTCGAACCAGTAGTGACCGTTGGCCTCGAAGCTCATGACCCGGCTGCCGACGACGGTGTACACCGTGGGCACGTCCAGTTCATAGTCAGCCACGTCGGCGATCTTCACGTTGTGAATCGACGGGTCGGTCTGGTCCAGGCCTTTGGCGATGATCTGCTTGCCCACCCAGCCGTCGTAGTTGAAGGTCGCCCGTTGCGAGCGCTCCACGAACAGCTTGGAGTAGTACGAGGTCAGGGCCACACGGATCGGACTGACCTTACGGATCGGGACGTCCGCCTTCTGGGTCCGCATGCGGTACCGCTGGCCGTTGGAGATGTACACACCCCGTTTGTCCACCACCGGCACACGGAAGCTGATGGTCGACGGTTTGCCCGTGACGGGGGTCAGCTGAATCCGGTGGACCTCGTAGTGACTCACGGCGTCCTTGACCACTTCCACGTCGTACCCGGTGACGGCGATGCCGGCTTTCTGCACGCTCATCACGGCGTTCAGCACGTCGCCCTTCATCACCTTCTCGATGTACTGGCTGTCCATCTTCTCGACGGTCGATTGGCGCATCGATTGGTCACGCACCGCATCCATCTGCGGGTAGTTGTCCGACTCTTGCAGGGCGAGGTCTTCGAACGGGATCTCCAGGGATTGCTCGACGGTCTTCGACTTGTCCCACGGGTTGTCCATGGTCTTGTACGATTCGGCCAAGCGCTGCATTCGGCGGTACTGCGCTGCCGTGAGCAGGTCCTTGTCCACCAGCTCGTCGATCTTCGACTGGATGGTGCTGGTCAGGGTGTGGCTGATGTTGGCCGTGCCCACGACTTGGACGTCCGAGGTGCCGTTCTGACTGCCGGTCTCGATGATCAGCTCACCGTCCTCGTCCGTCATCTCCGAATCACTGCTGCCTTGAGCCGGTTCGTCCAGCTCCGCTGCCAGTTCTTCTTCCTCGTCCACCAACAGCTCGTCCGCACCCGTTTCCGCCAGCAGTTGTTCTTGCTCGGATTGTTCTTCGTCGGACTGGGCAGCCTGTTCCTCAGCCTGCGCGTCGCTCATCTCCTGGGCTTGTTGCTCCACAGGGGCTGCCACGAGCGGGTTGGTCTGGTCGATCACCTTGGTCAGCAGTTTCAGGAACCGTAGCTGGATGATCTTGGGGTCCAGACCTTGAGGGGCTTCCATCGAGACGCCCAGATCAGCGTCCAGGGTGTCATCCCCGGCCGTCTCCATGGAGACGTAGCGCTGGAAGGTTTCTTCGAAATCGAAGTCCTCACTCACCGGCTGTTCCACGAAGGATTCGGTGGAGACACCTGCCCCTTTCTTCCGGAAGCTGTCCAGCAGGCCCAGGTTGATGCTGATGAAGCCGGTCTCACGACGGATGACCAGATCCACTTCAGCGAAGCGCTCCTCGCTCAGCCGGCCCATGGGGGTCTGCTTGCGGGTTTCACCCAACCACACGAAGATGTCCAGCAGATCCAAGCGCTCACGGGTGTTGAACACCTGCATCAGGGCCGGAGTCATGCCGCGTTCGGCCTTGCGCAGGTCGCTCAGAGCCGGCAACGAGTTCGGGCAGTCGAAGAACACGACATGATGACGCTCATGCTTGGACGTCAGCTGGTTGATCCGCTCCCATTGGGTGCCTCGCATGTTCCGCCACGCCCACCACCGGCTCAGAGCCGAGCGCTGGTACTTGAACATCTGACCGACCATCGCGTAGTTGACCACGAGGAGGTTCAGGGGTTCCTTGGCGACCAGGTCGTAGTCCTTCATGGGGCGGATTTGCATCTGCTCACGACGGTACTGCTGCAACATCGGGGCCAGCAGCTTGAACGTTGGACGTGGGTTGCCTTCTTTGGCGATCAAGTCAGGCACATGGTCGATGTAGATCAACCGTTGGGCAGCAGCGATGACCGGTGAGTCGGCCGCTGGGCCCAGTTCGGTTTCGTTCATCGGTTGGTAGTGCACGTTGGCACCCCGTGGAAGGGAGAACCGTGCAATCGGCCTCACCTTAGGGTTTTCCAACTCACCCAGTCGACGAATACCGAACAACTTCACATAGCGGTCATACAGAAACATTGCGGCCATGTTTAAATCGTCCTGTCATGTTGGTAACAACGTATTTGAGGGTGTCGTAGTCGTACGACGAGATCAGGCTACCATCGGTATCGACCCAGTACTGACGCGACCTGAGAATACGGTCGTTCTCCTGCATCGCCTCTTTGGACATGATCATCGTTGCTGAACCGGTGTCACCGTCGAAGTCCGCTTGTAACCCCACCAGCTTAGTGCTGTGGGGAGACTGAGTGTCCATAAAAGACGTCGAGCCAGGTTTTGGAAACTCGAGTGCCACATGGTCTTCATCGAGGTACGGTTGCCAGTTATCATCCAGCTCCGTCCGACGTTCACCGACCACGGTGGTCTTGACGTAGATGCGGGAGGCGTAAATGGAACGGTTACCGGAGATCGGGTAACGACAGATCTGGGAGAAGTACTTGTTCCACTGGGAGTAGCCACAGAGGTACAGCAGTTCCACCAGGTTGATCGGGTACACGAGGGTCGAGTCGAAGCCTTCCGGCAGGTCGTCGATGCTGAAGAAGATCTTGAAGGTGTTGTCCAGCCCCCGGTAGATCAGGGCGAGGTAATGGCCTTCGATCTCCACCGGGCGGGTCCGCATCTCCACCATCTGGTAACGGTCGATCACGGCGGTCAAGCCATCACGGGTGGTCCACTGGTCACGGGAATCCGGCGACAGGGTGACCCACACAGGCTTCAGCGTGGTCTTGTCGATCAGCTGGGCCTGACCTTCACCGGATTGGATCAGGTGGCCGAACGTCCGGCGCAGGTGGTGGATGGTCAACGGGGTCATGCCCTTGATGACCTGGAACAAACCGAGCGTGGTGGCATCGAACCCCGGGGCGTTGTCGTTGTTCAGGTCCGCAATCGCGGTGTCCATCACGGTCAACACATTTCGAGTACCGTACACCACACGACGCGACGCCCACTTGTCCAGGATGAAGCCGTTCTTCCCGGCCAGCATGCCTTCGATGAGGTCGTAGATCTCACTCAAGCAGTTGGTCAGTGCGTTCCGGGCAATGTCCAGGGCTGGCGATTCCATGTTGCTGGTCACCGGGATGGTGTTGGAGATCGACAGGGCGCGGTAATAGAGGTCGTGGATCTCGTTCTTGCTGGTCATGCCGTTGTCATCGATCTCGATGTCGCGGATACCGGCGGGCAGGACGGGGATGTAGCGGGTGAGGGCTGCATCTTTCCACTTGTTGATGAACTCTACCCGGATCTGGCGCGTTGGCGATTTGCTCTTGCGCAGTTGCAGTTCCGGGAAGTGGCGGACAAAGAAGCTGTAGCCGGTCTCGGCCTTCTCCGACGAGTCGGCGATGAAGTCTTTGGTCACCGGGTCGAAGATGGCCGTCTCACGACCGGTCACGATTCCCCGGTAGATGGACTTGAGGCTCATCAGGTCACGGAAGATCTTCGGGTGGAAGATGTGCACCTTCAGGTCGATGTACGAGAAGGTGGTGTCACGCTCGTCCGAACCCACACGGCCAAAGATGGTGGTGGAGTAGAGACCCTGATCGTGGAATTCACTGCTGGCGCCGTCGTAGATGTCGAGGCTGGTCACCGGCGTCATGCCGTTTACCCGGTCTCGCGTCAACACCATCGGCCACACTTTCGCGGGCATCTCGGCGTACTGCACACTCGGCGTGAGATCGCCGGACATGCCCATTCGGTTGGTGGTCATAGTGGCTTCCCGTAAATTAAGGAGTCATTTAGACAGTTGGTATGAAGGTGGCTCACTATAATGGGCCCGTTTGGAGAATTTCGATGGCAAAGAAAGACGACATCGACTTGGACAATTTCGACCTCGATGACTTCGAATTCGACGTTCCCGAGTGGAACGGCGATAAGGAGCCAGACGAGAATTCTCGAAAGCCAGTCAACCGCGTAGTCAAGGGCGCCCTGCAAGGCGCCAAGAACGAACTGGCCACGCCAGCCGCCCTGCGCAGCGCCATGACCATGGCCTTGCCAGAAGGGTATGGCCTGGCTGCAGACACGTTGACAAATGCTGCATCTGATGCCCGAGCACTATACGATAAGATAACTGGGGATTACCCAGAGATCGTTCGTGGCAGTAAGAATTTCGGCCGCAAGGCCATGAACGCTGTCGGCAACAAGATCCTCCCGGCCAAGTTGGCCAACCGGGTGAACTCCGCCCTGGAGGAGGACAACGACTATAAAGTTCAGTCGGATGCCGATTACAAGCGTGAGCAAGAAAACAACGACCTGGCAGCCTTGGCAGAAATCTTCAAAGCCAAAGGCGCAGCCGACGAGGAGCGTGCCAAGCAGGACGCTACCGACAAGGTCGAAGACAAGGCGATGGAGCACGAGCGCTTCAAGTCTAATATCCAAGTCCTGACCGCCATCAACAAAAGCATGGCCCGTCTGGTTGGGTACCAAGACAAGGTGACGGCGCGCTACCAGCAGAAGATGCTGGAACTCAACTACCGCCAGTTTGCTACCCAGCGCCAGCTCCTCGAAGTCATTCAGGAATCCTCGCAGAAGCACACGGTCATTCTGGAGAACATCCGGAAGAACACCGCATTGCCGGAAGCCGTGAAGATCCGTGGCAGCGAGATGTTCGGTCAGATGGCCCACCAGCGCCTGATTGGCTCGGGTCTGAACACCGTCTCGAACTGGACGCAGAATTGGTCCAAGCAGGTCACCGGCAACATCACCGGCATGGTCGGGGGTGTGCTCGACCCCATGCGTCAAGCGTCCGCAATGGGCGGGGACGACATCGACAAGCACGAGATGGCAGGTAACGTCATCGGGTCCTTGATCGGGTCGGGGGTCCGGGATTATGCCGCGTTGCACCTCTCGCCGCACTTGGCCAAGAACAAGTACGTGGCTCGGGGTAACGAGAAGCTGCGCGGTACGTTCAGTGGCCTACCCCAGAAGGTCAACGAATACGCACAGTCGAAGACAGAAGGCAATGGCTTCAAGTCCTTGGCCACTCAGATGTTCAAGAGCTTCCTGCCACAGTTCTCTCTGGACTCCCGTCCGGGCGGGACCTCGGTCAGCAAGCTGGATGAAGTCGCCACCTTCGATTCGATTGCACGTCGGTCGCTGATTGAGATCATCCCAGGCTACCTGTCGGAGATCGCTCACTGGTCGCGTGTGGCGGTCACGGGCGAATCCAAAGCCGACAAGCAGGTGTACAACGTCATTCGTGGTGGGTTCACGTCGGAGAAGGAACAGCTCCAGGACGTGAGCCGTCAGATCATGAGCCGGTCGGAACGGGACTCCCTGCGCTTGGCGGCGGATGACTTCCTCAAGGAGATCGGTGGTGACACCATGTCCTCGAAGGCTCAGCGCATCCTCAAGCGTAAGATCCTGGACGAGCTGGCGAACGGTAACGACCTCGTGCCGAAGCGCCTGGCCAACCCAGAGTCGTACCCGGCGGATGACCCGAACGCGGTCGATGAGATCACCAGCCTGATCCAAGACACCTTCAACATCGACCACGATGGGAAGGCCTTGGATGACAGCACCGAAAGCAAGGCGCGGTTCAACGACATCCGGGACAAGTTCCTGGGCATGTCGAGCATGATCCCAGCAGCGGGTGACCGTATCCGCATCCTGGGTGACGTACTGGGTAAGGACTCCCTGCGCAAGCTGGGTTACGTCGAACGTCAAGGCCGGGAGGACCGGATCAACTTTGACAAGATCTGGAGTTCGATACTCGATGAAGATGACAATGCAGGCAAGCCAGGAACTCCGCAAGGCGGGAAGAATGCTGCTGATCTTGCTGGTAAGCTCGGGAATCGTGGTGGTATCGCTGGTGCGATTACTGCTGCTCTTACCGATCGTGCTGGTCGAGCTGATAGCATGGTTGCTGAGCGCGGCGAAGGAAAAGCTGGCCGGTCAGGCCTCGAGCGATTCCTAGGTGAGAAGAGTACCCTCATCACCCTCATCCGTGAGTCGCGGGACTTCCATTCGGAGACCGTGGAGCTGCTCAAGCAATTGACAGCCTGCGGGTGTGGGCACGGTGGCGGGTCGAGTCAGCTGTACGGTGATGTCAAGACGGGCTGGCGCAGCCTGAAGGGCGACATTGGCAACAAGGGCCGCCAACTCAAAGCCTGGGGCGATGGGAAGTACAAGAAGGGCAAGGAGAAGTACGGGGAAGCCAAACAGCTGGCCAAGGACATCTGGATTCAGGGCGAGGACCACCCAGTACTTCAAGAGTACAAACTCAAAGCCGGTGAGTACAAGGACAAGGCCACGGGTGAAGTCCTTAAACGCTGGGAGGACATCCAGGGTGACGTCGTGGACCTGAAAGGTCGGACGATTGCCCGGTACAACGACATCCTCGACAGTGGGGTCATCACGGACTATAAAGGAAAGGTCCAGGCATCCTTCGCTGAGAAATACGGACAGCTGCGTGCCAGCAAGGCCGGTGTAATGGCTGCGGGCATGATCGCGTCTGGCAAGGACAAGTTGGCAGGGGTAGGTTCCAGCATCGCTGCCATGCGCGGCACAGGGACCGCTGGCGAACTCGTCGACAACATGGGCCGTAAGATCGGGGACCAAAAACGCAAGTTCAAGCCTCGCATCAAACGCCTCATGACGTACTTCACCGGGGACAAGGCCGGCGCTGACGTGTCGGGCGAACTCACCGGGGACAAGGACGAGGACATGCTCACGCTGGCCATGCGTTCGGTCCAGTTGCAGTACGAAACCCTCAAGCAGGTAACCAAAGAGAAGGTCCGCAAGGGCAACTACAAGGACCTGCAAGCCAAGCGTGACGCCCTCGTGGACAAAGCGAAGGAAATGGCGAATGAGAAAGGCCGGGATGTCAAAGGTCTGTTCGGGAAGGGTGGCGCACTGGCCGGTCTGATGGGCATGCTTGGCCGTAAAGGCGAAGATGGCGATGAGGAAGGTGGTGGCGGTGGGATCATGGACGCCTTGGGTGGCATCGGTGATCTGTTCGGGGGTGGTACTGACTCCGAAGGCCGGACCCGCAAGGACCGTCGTCGTGCCGGCCGTACCGGCAAGCTCGGGAAGCTGACCAACCTCGGTGGTCGAGCCCTGGACAAGCTGGGCACGTTCGGCAAAGTCACCAAGGGCGCGTTGAAAGCCGGTCACATGGGTTCCAAGGCCAGCTGGTGGTTGACCAAGAACGCCGCGAAGGCTGGGTGGTGGGGCACGAAGACCGCTGCGAAAGGCGGTTGGGGTGCACTGAAGCTCGCCAAGAACATCATCACCAACCCAGCCACACGGATGGTAGCGGGGATGGCAGGTCGGGCTGCGTTGACAGCACTGATCGGTGCGGCAGGTTTGGTCAGTGCGCCAGTGTTGCTGGCAGCCGGTGTGGCGGCTACAGGGATTGCCGTGGGAGCGTACATCTACGGGGCGACCCGAGATAAGCTGCCTCCATTGACCCGTCTGCGGATGGTCCAATACGGCATCAAGCCCAAGACCGACTCCGAAGAGTTCAAGCAGCTCGTGGAACTGGAGAAGCTGTTCAGCCAGCACACGGCAGTGGACTCTGAGGGCAAAGCCACCATCAACAACCAGTCGGTCCCGGTCGAGGCAATCACCAAGATCCTCAAGATCGACACCACCATCCCAGCAGAGGAGAACGAACTCTTTGCCAGGGCGGGTGAGTACCTGAAAGGGCGTTTCGCCGCGGTGTTCCTGCAACACGTTTCCAACTACTACTCCCTGACCAAAAACACCGACATCACCCAGATCGATGCCAAGGTCACCGGTAAGGCCGCACTGTCGTTCGTCGACAAGGTTGCCATGTCGGACCGGGAGGATGTGTTCGAGGCAATGGTCAGTCCGTTCGAGGATGACGAACTGGACATGGACAGCGGTGATGTCAAGGACATGATCTCTGAAGTCAAGGAGGAGCTGAAAGAGAAAGCCCTGAAGGACGAGCTGAAGGACAAGGACAGTGACGGCAAGATGGCGTCCGCTGTAGCGGCAGGCGTCGTGGGCAGCACTGTACGGGGCGATGCGGCGAAGCGGCTGGAAGCCAGCAAGGTCGAAGGCAACGCGGCAGCCACAGCGTCCAAGGGCGCTGCCATGCCGAAGTCGTCGAAGACCGAGACCCCACCACCCCCTGAGTTCGGGGCAGTGAAGACGGGCATGGGGGCAGGGGCAGCAGCCGGAGCAGTGGTCGCAGCCATGGCGATGGGTACCAGTCGTATCACGGAGTTGGAGGACGGTTCTCCGATTCGGTACCGTGTGTACGGTCTGACCGAAATGCTCGCCATGAAGGCCATGAAACTGCAGATGCTGGAGAACAGCCTGTGGGATAGGGTCAACTACGACAAGGACGGCAAGGCGTTCTTCAAAGACGTCGTGGAGTGTCACGGCATCGCGGAGTCCATCTTCTCCCCGATTGGGGACGAGGCGGAAAACGTCTACGTCTGGTTCTACCGTCGGTTCATGCCAGCCTTCTTGCAGTACTGTTCGTCGGTGCGGGCACGCGCCAACATCGATGCGGCAGAAGCCTCCACTCGCCTGAAGACCGAAGACCTCGTCGACGTCCTGCGGGAGATGGCCAACGCCCGTGGTGAAGCCGGTATCTCCGTGTGGGATATTTCGGAATCGCCATGGCCTGGGTACTACCTCAACGACGATGCCGAAACGGTGAAAGAGCCGCTGTACCTGCTCTCCACCAAAGTCAAGGACAAAGCCCTCGCTGAAAGCTCCGGCCCTACAGCAGGTCAAGTCCGTGACAAAGACGGCAAGTTGGTCGAGAAGGACCAGAACCAGGTCAACCGTCCTGCTTCGGCAGACAACCCACAGTCGGGCCCCAACTCGGGCACCTCGACCGGGGCGTCGGGCGGTGAGTCGGATGGTTGGCTGTCGAGCATGTGGAAAGGTGCCAAGTCGCTCTTTGGCGGTGACGATGCCTCGAAGCCTACTCAGCAGGGCGGTGTTGCGCCTAACGGTCAATCCGTCCAACCGGGCGGTGCAGCCTCTGGTGGCGCCACGTTCACACCGAGCACGCCGATCAGTCACCCAGGTGGTGGGTCGGGCGGTAACATCAACAGCATCCCTGAGCCGAAAGGCGATGGTTGGGATAACGTCAAAGACACCTTGATGGCTGCGGCTAACATGGTGGGGGTAGACCCGGCATTGGCTGCGTCCATCGCCGGTGTGGAATCGGGCTTCCGTCCGAATGCCATCCCGTACAAGAACCCGAAAAACCCATCGGCTGGGGTGCTGTCCTCGGCAGCGTCGTTCTACCAGGTGATTAAAGGCACTTGGCAGTCCCTGATGGCGAAGTACGGTGCGAAGTACGGCATCGCTCCTGGCACCACGCAGCACGATCCACGGGCTAACGCCTTGCTGGGTCTGGAGTTCATCAAGGAAAACATTGACGTCATCAAGAAGGTCAAGAGCAACGTGACGGACACGGACGTCTACATGGCGCACTTCCTCGGTCCATTCGGAGCCAAGAAGTTCTTGGCGGCTCCTCCGGGTGACCCGGCCATCAACCACGTCGGTGCAGCCCAGGCTAAATCGAACCCGTCGATCTTCTACGATAAGAACGGGAACCCACGGACGGTGGCAGCGGTCTACAACGACTTCGACTCCAAGTTGAAGAAACACCGGAAACCAGATGCGGCTCAGATCGCACAAGGGATCAACGGTGGCGTTGTGAAAGCCGATGCAACCATGCCGGGCAGTGAAGCAGGCAACGCAGTGGAAACCCCAGCAGTGGGCGGTGGTGGTAGTGTACCGTCGATGGTCAAACCTGCTGAGGGTGGTGCGGCTCCAAGTGCACCAAATACTGTGGCAGAAGCTCCAGCCGCCGCCGATACCGCGAACCTTGCGGAAAAGGCCGATGCCCGCCAGGTGCAGAACACCACTGCGCCCATGGAAGTGGCAGCCCGTACGGCTGAAGTGCAATCTTCTACCCAGTCTGCAAAAGCCGCCGATACCTACGGTGGCATGGACATGAACATGGGCCGACTGATCAAGGTCAACGAGATGCAGCTTGATACGCTCATTGAGTTGGTCGACGCGATCAAGTCGGGAGGTCTGCCGTCCACGGCACCGGGGCAAGCGGCTCAACCGCAGCAAGCCTCGACGCAAACGACGCAGAACCCCTCCATCAACACCCCACGGCCTGCGCCGAAAGGGGTGGTCTCCGTAGGCAGGGTATAAGCGATCGAGGTGTGAGGGGTAACACCCCTCACACCTCTTTTCTTTTCAGAGGTCATGACATGGATAACATTCTGGATGACAGCTGGGTGAAATCGGCTTTCTTGCTCCCCGCTGATCAGGTGATTGGTGGTACGGACGCGGTGATCAACCGGATCTACTCGACGTCCATGGCAAAGGCCACTGACACGACATTGGGCGGTAACTACGTTATCAACCCGATGCCCCAGTTCACCCGTTATGCTGACTTGAAACACAACATCCTGTCGAAGTCAGGTGGGCGTGGTAAAAGTATCCTCGTTCCGCAGGTGAGTCGCAGCAACGGCACCAGTTCCACGTCGACCAACGGCATGGGGCGGGTCTACTCCGAGAAGTTCGACGACAACATGCAGGTGGTCCATTTCCGCATGGGCTTCCCGCAGTTCAACAGCTTGACGTCGTTCTACGCGAACTACTACTCCATCCCAGCAGCGTCCATGGCGCGGTCGGGTCGAGCCCCTGGGTTCTTCTACACCTTGGGCCATACCCTGGGGTCCGTGGCCACCATCCCGATGATGGGCGTGGTCATGATCAGTAAGACGGTTAACTTCTTCTTCCGTCGTCCTGCGTCCAAGTACTACTACCTGAAACCATCCATGCTGCCGTACTGGAGTGCGGTGAGTTCGATGGTGAACGGTATCGCCGCTAACATGGGCATCATCCCTCGTCCGATCTATGAAGGGGCTAAGCCGCTCTATGGTAAGGAAGACGGGATCAGCAAAGCGGACGTGGAAGAGTACCACCGCCTCATTCCGTCGATCTACCGGAAGAACGGCGGCATCGACGTGTTCGCCGTGGCCCAGCGTGGACAACGGCTGGTGAACCACCGGCGTACCCTGTTGGACGATGAACTCGATGGTGTCTCCAGCAAGGAAGGCATGCGGGAAGCGTTCAAGAAACGCCTCTACGGTGAAGACATCGGTGACGTCTACGCGATGGTCAACAAGGTCGACAACAGCTACGAAGGTTACGTCAAGATCTGGCGTGACAGCGAGATGCTGGGGAAGATCACGGAAGAGCAGTCCCGGGCTGAGACCGTGGAGAAGTCAGGCCGTATGGGTGACGACATCGTCAGCCGTGCCACTGATGCACTCATGGCCGAAGCTCGCATGGGTTCGGAGTTCTTGTCGCTGCGGGTGGACTACACGGGCACACAGTCCGAGTCGTTCAACAACGGCACCAAGGAAGCGTCCATTGGTCAACAGATCAACTCCATCTCGGCCTCGGCGCGTGAGACCCGGTTCTCGATGTTCGACGGCAACATTGAAGGCACTGGCTTGATTGCTGGTGCCATCGGTGCCCTGAAGGACTTTGCAGCGGGTGGTCTACAAGGCTTGGGTATTCAAGGGCTGGCGCAGTTGGCCGGTTCGGCCTACGTGGACATCCCGAAGGTCTGGGACAGTTCGAGCTGTGACTTCAACAAGCTCTCGCTGAACATCCCACTGCGGACCCCGTACGGTGACCCCGTCTCGCGCTTGCAGAACCTGATCCTGCCACTGTGCTGCTTGTTTGCCATGTCCGTTCCTCTGGCCACGGGTAAGCAGTCGCACACGGCTCCGTTCTTGGTCGAGTACTTCGCACAAGGCCGGGCACACTCGCGTCTGGCGATGGTGGATTCCCTGACCATCACCCGAGGGGTGGGTGACATTGGCTGGAACAACGTGGGTGGTTTCTTGGGGGCTGACATTCAGCTGGGCCTGATCGACCTGACCAACTCCGTGAACATGCCATTGAACCCCACGTTCGAATTCTCGGACCGGGTCATTCAAGCCGCGGGTTACGGGGTGGGTGCGGGCATTGGCTGGCTGGGTGGTGGTATCCCGTCGGTGACCGGTGAGACCGGTGCGGCTGTGGCGTCGATGTTCCTGGGTTCGACCTACGACGATGACAACAGCTACACGGACTACCTGTCGATCTTGGCAGGCATTCCACTGGAAGCGGAAATCAACACCCTGCGCAAGTGGGCGATCCGTTTGGCCCGTCAACAGGCTGCTTTCGATGATGCGCACTCGCCTGAGCGTGCGGTCATGTGGGGCATGTCGGGCATCATCGGTGACGTGGCGAAAGCCTTCGCGCTGGCAACCGATCGACAGTGATGCAGCATAAGGCCCAGGGCAGTTGCCCTGGGCCTCTATGTCGTCAGCTGAGGGTGGTGACCATCAGGGGGAACTGTTCACGCATGACTTCTTCTGCGCCGATCTCGGGGTAATGAGGGGCCAGCTGCATGGCCACGGTCAGCGGGGTGTACAGCTCCATCAGGAACCGTGCATCGTAGGACGCGGTGCTCAGCGGCCGCAGGTCCACAATGTCTTCACCTGCTCGACTGTACAGGTACCAGCGCGGGTCCAGCTTGCCCAGTTCTGTCATCAGTTCGTTGGCGTAAGCAGCGTTGTCCGCCGGGCGTGGGTCGGGCATCTTGAAACGCTGTAGGAAGGCTTGGATGAAGTCTCCCTTGTTGCCCAGTATCTCTGCCGCCCCCAGTTGCTTATTCAGCTCCTGCACGGCTTCCAGCGAGCCAGAGACCGCCACCGCAGGGATGCTGTACACCATGGCCTGGTGATAGACCTCAGGGTCGATGTATTGCTTCACATCGGCCATGTAATTGTTCTGACCATACTCGATGGTCTGGGAGATCGCAGCACCCCACACGGCACTTTCCATGCCGATGTTGATGTAGTCTGCGTACTCCGGGTACCCGGCCATGTCCCCGATCAGGGTCATGAGGTTGCCGTAACTGCTGATGTCGTCCAGGTTGCCGTAGTTGATCTTCCCGGCGACGTCCTGACCGATGCCCTTGGCCTTCTCGATCGTACTCGGGTCAATGTCCAGGAAGGCCCCTGCTTTGTCCAGGATGCCGTTACCTGCCGAGGCAAGGATACCCATGGTGCTGGTGCCGAACGCCCCCAGGCCAGCCTCCAGCAAGGCTTTACCCTTGACACCGGAGGCCCGCATCTGGATGAGGGTCTGCATGCTGTTGGAAATACCGCGCACACCCCCGGCCCGATCAAAGAGCTTCACCGCACCGTCTTTGGCCGCGTTGTAGACCTTGTTGATGGGGCGCGTGTTCTCAATGTCGTAGGCGTCGGCTACTTCGAGTTTTTCAGTGTTGTTCGTCTTGAACAACGGAAGGGAGATCAATGACATGTCCGACTCCGAACAAAGAAAAAAGAAAGGGGTGAGTCATGGGGCCCGGAGGCCCCATGCGGTCACAGCCGGCCGATCACTGATCGTCTTTCGCATCTTCCTGGGGTTGGTTGTCCAGGTGGTACTTGATGCTGTCGAGCAGTTCGTTGCGGATCAGGTCCAGGTTACCGGTGGATTGCAGGGACGCGCGCAGGAGCATCCAGAAGTCCAGCTGCCACTGGTGCTTGTCCAGGCCGATCACCTTGCTGCCGTAGCAGTAGTAGTGGGCCAGCGGGAGGTCGTTCTCGACCAGTTCGCGTTGCAGCTGTTGGCTGCGCTGGAGCTTCTCAACCATGCCCAGCTTGAACATCTTGCTGAAGAGCGCGTAGTGCTTGCTCGGCATGTTCTTGCCAAGGTCACGGGCGGCCAGGCCTTTGATGATCCGGAAGGAGTCATCGCGCATGCCGGTCTTCATGTAGAACCATAGCCCTTCCAGAGTGCGGAAGTGGCCAAAATACGGGTGTTCGATGTTGCAGTCGGCGAGGTTGCTCAGGGAGCGGCCGAACGCAGTGGCGCCACGGGAGTAGACGTTGATGTGCGTCTTGCCGTCTTCATCGGGCTTGAAGGAGGTGTGTTGTTTCTCATGGGTGTCAGTAGACATGACTTGTTCCTGTTATAGCTTGGGTAGACGTCCGGAGACCCCGTTACTTGGGTTCTTTCTTAGCGGACATGAACGACGAGACCACGGCATCCTTTCGAGCCCGGTTCGAGGGCTGTAGCGTTGGTACCGAGGGTGGGCGGGTGTCGTCGATTTGATGAATCATGTCGCCAACCGTTTCGTCAGTGATGTGGGTGTCAGTCTCTTCGTCGTCCGGGTAGTCGACGTTGTCCATGGCAGGGGTCGCACCCTTGCCGCTGGCCGCGTACTGGAGCGTGTCCAAGACCGCATACGGGTTCTTGATCATCCCGGTAGAGACCTCCACCTGGCGACCATCCCGCATTTCCAAGGTGATGCTCATAGAATAGCGAACACACCCCATGATCTGGATGGCTTTCTGGAAGGTTTTGAATGTGATGAACTGCTTCGCAATCGCCCGGTTGAAGTTGTTTCGCTCCTGACCGATGTCCTTGGAGTTGTTGGGCACCCTGGACAAGGGACTTTGGAGAAAGGTGGTCAGCTTACGGTTCCAGAGTTTAGGTTCCAGTTCCAAAGCCCGAAGAACGCGACGAAACAAATTGGTCAGCGGGCTGCCAGCCTCGCCAATCAGTTTGTCTTCGGCGTTCATCATGCGTAGTTGCTCTTTGCTCATGATGAGGGGTTTCCTGGGTGATCATCGAACACACTCACGACTGACCTTGATCAGTTCGAGGATGTCTTCGACTACGAAGTTGCACTTGCGCTGGTAGTAGTCGCGGTCGGCTTCGTCCATTTTCATGAACGCGTCCAACAGCTTCACGATGTAGTGCTGGTGTGCCTGAATCCAGTCCAACGGGTGGATCAGTTCGCCAGCGTCTGCGATATATTGCTCGAGGGAGCGAGACTCGTATTGCAGGGCCCGGTCTTGCCAGCGTTGGGGGAAGGTTTCTCCCTTGCTGACGAACGCGGCTGCCTCGACCAGAAAATCTGCCAACTCCTCGATGTTGACCGTTGCGGTTTCCAACGTGACTCGTCTGGTGCGGGGTGCAATGAATTGCTTCTTGGTCAGGTCATGGATGTCTCCCAATTGATTGATGAGGGTTTCGTAGATGGTGCCTCCTTCCAGAGGCGCTGGTGGCTTACTGCCAAATATCCATGTGAAAAGCTTACGCATAATTGATGGTCCCTTGCCCATCGCAACTGATCCTATGGACGACTACTGTATTGGAGCTATCGCCATGTCTGCTACAACTCCCCATGAAGGCACGCTGATCCCGCTTGGCGACCTCGACCCTGTTCTGGACGGCGAATACCTCGCTGCCGAGAACAGACCCCTTGCGGTCAACCAAGACGTCGACCCCAGTGCGGTCATCAAGACCACCCAGGGCATCCGCCTGAAGATCCTCGAGGATCGGTTCAAGCGCGGCATCCCGTCAGACGACAAAGAACTGAACCTGAACATGCAGCTGCTCAGGGACCTGGATTCGGCGGCACTCACCACGCGGAAGATCGACGTGGATGAAGCCCAAGGCAGCGAGACCGAGCGTCTGGCCCAGGCCAACAACGAACTGCTGCGCATGCTCAATGGCCGTAACCCGTTCGCGGTCGACGTGGGCAGTATCCCGACCACGGTGATTCAACGGGCTGACCCTGAGAAGGGCTTGCCAGAACCCAAGCTGGTCCCGGACGTCACCGTCCAAGGTACCCAGCCTGTGAACTACGAATCCTTCGCCGCTTCGGTGGAAGCTTCCGAAAGCGCTGCTGCGGCAGAGCGGGAAGATTCCTGATCCTCCAGCATCTTGTAGGTGCCGGGGACGATGAAGCAGAAGTCACTCACGGGCACATGCTCGATGTGGATGAAGTCTTCCATCACCATCTCGAACAGCCCGTGGTGATCCACGTCTTTGAAGAAGTCCGCCTCTGGTCCCTCACGCTCCCCAGGCTCTTGAATAAAGAGCTTGGGGATTATGGCCGACAGCCCGTTTAACGGCTGTGCCAGCATGGCTTCGTAGTGCTTCTCCAACCACGGGTGAAGACCGTACGTCACCCACCCGCTGTAGTGCTGTCCAATGAACGCCGGTGTCAGCTTCTCGCTCTCGTAGGCGATCGCGTTGATGTTGACATAGGTGGGCATCAGGGCCCGCAGGCAGCCTTTGATGGACTGCACGATCGGACCGGGCAACACGTACGGGTGCAGGTTGATGTCGACGTTGATCTCCGACACGTCCACCCCACGGAACAAACGCTCCTTCAAGGTTTCGATGTAGCTGATAACGACCGGCACGAGGCCGGTGATCAGGCTGCGTCGCAGGACCATCACATCACGCTTGGCGTACCGTTCAGCAAAAGCCGCATTGGTCACCGCCCCACCCGTCAGCTTCTCGAAATCGTCCTTGGTCCGATTGCGGTAGGCTTTGATGGGTAGGACGGCTTGGATGTTCTCATGCAGGTTGATGAGCGTCCCCATGCGGGTGTCGAACAGTGCGTCAAGGTCGAACAACAGGTTGAACGCATTGCTACTCACGTGCCATCCTCGCAAAGATAATGTATTGCTGAAAACTGGACTATTGGACCTCGGTCATCGACAACAGCAGGAGGAATATCGCCCAGTGGTTGCCCTTGAGGAACTTCGTCATGTCTTCATGGGTGGACATGTACTCACGGGTTTCCGGCGGGACGAAGTAGCATCCCTTGGCCCACGTCAAGCTGGTGGCCAGGTGACCGATGAACTGGTCCAAGTGACCTGAGGCCACCGGGGTGTTCAGCCAGAGGTACGTGGCACCCGACATGTAGAAGTCGAACACGGTGTTGCGGAACTCACTGCCGTGCTCGAGGTCTTTGTTGTCGATGTAGCGCGTCCACAGCTTCTCAGCCGAGACTTCATCGCTGGTGGCGTACCACCGGATGCGGCGCAGCTCCGGCAGGTCACTCTCGACAATGTGCTCCTTGACCCCCAGGCCTGTCGTGACCGGATCATTGAAGAACAGGTTACACCAGTCCCTCAATGCCGTCTGCAGGTCATTCAAGATGCGCTTGTCGTGGTCAGCGTAGGTGGACATTAGACGTCATCCATGTTGTTGTCGATCATCGCACCCCGGAACAGGATGGCAACCGAAGAAGTTGATTTGGTGACACCGCCCCCGGCAGTGACATCCGCGATGCTGGCTTCCCCGTACTCGATCAGCTGGCGGTCAAACTCGACCTGTGCCATCCGATCGCCCCCACGCACCTTGATCTCTTCGAGCAGGGTGTTCTCAAGCCCTTGGGCGAGTTGTGCTTGCAGCTCAGGGAAGGAAATCTTCGAGCCCTTCGACTTCCCGGTCACCTGGCCAGACATCTCATCGACGTGGCGGGCGTTCTCCGGGATGGAGGACTTCTTGGTGAGCATCTGGGCCTGACGCCGTACGGTCATGTCAAGCACGAGATACTTCTGCGGGGTGAGGAACACCCGGCCAGTGTGCGGGTCGGTCAACCACAGTTGCTGGAAGAACTGATGGCCAATCTTGTCCGCCACTTTCAGGAGGTTTTCCATCGTGATGCGCGGGTCTTTCAGGTTGGGCGAGTAGAACGGCAGGATCTCCTGCGTCACACGGCCTTCCTCGGTCTCCGGTTTGGCGAGCGACCGGATGAACTGGTCAAACTCTGCATCCGACATAGCGTCCAGGCGTTGCTGGGTCAGATCGGCATTGTACCGGTCACCCGGAATAATGTCCGCCATCGCGTTCACGATGAATGCAGTGACCTCTTTACGCTTGGCCATGGAAACTCCTTAATGAACGGTGGGCAGGTCGTGGGCCACAACAGTCGGCAGGACCAGGGAACGGAAGTGGCGCAGCCAATCCCGAGGGTGGATGTCGTCCACCAGGCACGAACGGGCCGAGATGGTCGAGGTGTGCAGCGAGGACAGCTGGTCACGCCAGTAACGGTTCAGCTCGCGGATCTCGTCCGACTCGTCACGACTGTTGGGATTGAAAGCTCGGGCGAAGCGGGTCGCCGCGTTGGGGTTTTTGTCTGCCAGCATGTCAACGACAGCGGACACAACCGAATTGCTCATGGCAATGTCTCCTGCGGGCTTGATAGAAAGAGGTCGATGCGCCCGCGCACACCGACCTCAGAGTATTAGGAGACTTTCGCCTCCTGACGGGCAGCGATTTCCTTGAGGAGATCAGCGCCGGTGGGTTTCTTTTTCACAGCAGGCTCAGCCGGTGCAGCAGCGTCACCTTTGGCAGTGGCTACAGCCGCGGTGGCGATGCCTTTGGCCTTGGCCGCAGCGTCGTACCAGTACGGACGGTAGGTGCCAGCACGCATGTTGAGCAGGTCCATGGTCGACAGGAACGGGATGTCGACGTAGGTGCCTTGTTCTTCGACCGGCAGCCAGAAGCCGCGGGTGTCGAGGAGCAGGTCCCAGTCGTAACCCAGGGCCTTGATGTCAGCGTACAGCTCTTTTGGAGTGCAGCGCAGTTCATCCGGCAGTTCGTCGTGCCACAGGTTGCGCATCATGCACAGTTCCCCGGTGATGTTCATCGCACGCGACATGCGAGGATCATCTTCCATCAGACCGCGGATGGACTTACGGGTCATGTTGACGTTCGGGTACAGGTCCAGGCGGAAGTTCGGCTTGCCTTTGGCCTTGTTGCCGTCTTTGTCGCTGATGCCGAAGTAGTCGTAGCCTTTGCAGTAGAGGAACTCGGTCAGTTCAGGCTTGAGGCCTTCGGACTGAGACACCACCACTTCGAACGGAATGCCCGACGGACCGGACTTGCCACGCAGGTTGACCAGCGTGATGCAGATCAGGTCGGTGTCGCCTTTCAGATCGTCTTCTTCGTCACGCGGGAACTCAGGCAGCTTGTCGCCGTCGAGCAGCGGCACGAGGGCCACGCAGTACCAGCAGTTCGCGGTGAGGAACGAGAAGTTCTCCGGTACCTTCTTGAGCTTGAGGTCGCCCTTGAGGAACTTGAGCTTCTTGACGTTGGGCTTGTACATGTCCAGCTGGTACTCTTGCCCGACGTGCGCAGTCATCAGGAAGTGTACGCCCGACCCACCGGTCACCCCGGTCACTTGGTCGATCAGCTGGGATTTTGCACCGGCGCCTTTCATGGCGACCATGTTCAGCTCTTTGCCACCGACGCTGCCCTTGTCGTACATGTCCATGACGCCTTCAGTTTGAAGACCGGACAGGGAGTCGAGGAACACGAGGGTCGGCGACGGAATCTTGATCAGCTCACCCGTGTTGTCATCGACGAACGGGGTGGTGATGAGGATGTCTTTGTTGTTGCGGCGATCTTCGGCGTAATCGCGCATGGCACTCCACCAGCCGTTACCCGTGTAGGTGTTGGCATCGGTGAAGAGGAGGCGTTCGTCGTCGATCAGATCGCGCCCGAACAGCTCCGGGAATTGCCGGAATACGTTCGTGATCCGGCCCGGCGAGAGCGTATTCTCTGAGTCATGGGCCATCATGATGGCCAGAGAGACCCGGTTCATCACCGAACCCAGCTGGAACAGCGAGATCACGGTTTTGAACATGTTGGGAAGACCGGCTACGCCAGTGAAGTGGTTAAGACCACCACACAGGATCGACTCGCCGTGCTTACCCTTGTAATACTTACCGGTCTGGATGTCGAAGAGCGCTCCGATGTTCCACATTGGACGGATCGATGGCGCCTTCTTAAACTTGGCAAAGGGGCTGTTAGACATGTTGACTCGTTTCCATTTGAGAAGGTGTGCTGTTGGTGCGCAAACGATATGAAAAACTACTTTCTTTTAACACGGAGTCATCCTGAATGAACCAGAACATCTTCGACGCCTTCGATGACGTCTCCATGGAAAGCTTGGAGCGCATGGCTCGCACCATCTCCATGGAACACGGCGTCCCGGACTTCAACAAGACCAAAATGAAGGACCGGGGTGCCCAGTTCTTCCGCGCGGCCAGCAGCTTCTTCAACAAGATGAAGTTCACCGCCCTGAGCATCAGTGGCCTGACTCCCAAGGACCTCGAAGGCTTCGTGGCCAAGGTTGGGTTCGTCGCAGCGTCCAACAAGCCTGTGATCGTTCCTGAGAGCTTCACCGGCCAATGGGTACCGTACAGCGAAGCCCTGAAGAAAGCCATGAATGACAGCACCAAGCTCGAGTACATGCTGCGCAGCTTCTGTGAGACCCTGGGGCGCATCACCCACGACCCGTCCTTGCTGACGGCTGTCTCGGGCATCGGTCACCAAGGGCCGTCCGGTCTGGGCCTGACCATCCAGATGCAGGACATCGGCAAGACCTTCTTCGACGGCAAGAGCAACCACATCACCCGCATGCTGGGTTCGGTTGTGGATCGCCAGGTTGACATTCGGGCCACCTTCAATAACCTGAATGACATCGCTGCGCTCGACAAGGCCCACCCGGCCAAGAAGGCCATGGATGCGGTTGACCGCGCCATGACCCTGGCCGACGGCATCATGGCCGCTGTGCAAGCCGCCATCGCCGACAAGAGCATCTCCAACCAGGAAGCCGTGGACATTGGCATCCAGGAACTGGTCGACCTCACGCTGCTCATGGCCAAAGAAATGGAGTCTTACGGCACCCTGTTGTTCCGGGTCCGTCAGTTCTCCGAAGCCATGAAAGACAGCATGCGTGAGATCCGAAAATAAGCAACGCGCATAAAAGGGGATGGGAGGGCACGAGTCCCTCCCATCTATGCCGCGTCAGGCGATTTGTTCACGGTGCTGCGATTGACGTAATACCCGTTCGACGTCTCGAAGCATCGTCTCCCTGTCCAGGTAGCGGAGCCATTTAGGCACCGTGCCGTAGACCAGTTCAACCGCCTGCTTGTAATCTCCATGCTCACAACACTCTACCACTTGATCGACCATCGGACCTTTCCACAGCACCCGCGCCGTCATGGCTGGGAAGGACAAGGACCTCGGGTCATTGACCAAGTAGAAGAGCTTGTTGAACTCTGCGAGCAGGGATTCGTCAGGATCGTAGTTCCGAATCAGACGGAAGTAGAGACTGACCACGAACAAGGTTCGTTTGGCCGAGGTCCAGAACCCATGTGACTGGTTCATCGCAACCGATCGGTACATAGCCGAATCCTTCATTTCACGAGTTTGAAATTCCCAAACGGGTTGGCCCAGATACCAATGTCGTGCTCCGTCTCGATCACCGTTGCATAACGAATGACCGTGTCCGATTCACGCCAGGTAAGGACCACCACACGCTGAACCGTCTCAGCGAGCGCCGATAAGGCATTTCGACCAATGATGTCGGACCCCACGATAAGGCGGACTTTCGCCTCCTTTCTCGGGACTTCCTCCATCGCCCTCAGCTCGCGGGCGAAGGCAGTGTTGTAACCCACGGTCACGTCCAGATGCTTCACCGTATTGGCGATCTCCTTGCGCAACTTCCTCGTGGTCACTGCTTTCTTTTCCACGGCTTCATATAGTAGGTCGGTCAAATCGGTCACCAAGACCGACTTGTCCCCCTCCATGAACTGATCCAAGATGGTCGTCATGTTGGTGAGGTTGTCCACATTGTAGAAGGACAGGCCTGTGGGGGTCACGTGATGCACCACTGGGACCTTCTTCTCGGTCTTGAGGCTCCAGTTAGCCTTGTTGCCACGGAACACCTGTAGCCCGAACCGGTTGATGTCTTCGGTCACGTTGGCGTTGAGGAGGTTCCGCAGAGCACCCACGAAGAGATGCCCAATCTGATGGTGGTCCTTCTTGACGAAATGTTCACGGACCTTTTCCAGGACCGGCAGCTGTTCCTTGAGGTACAGGACTGCGTTGCTGGAATCGGATTGAGGTTTGGCAATGTCTTCATCATCGCCGTGCTGACCAGTCCAGTAAACGTGGCGGCCGTCCTTAGAGAGTTTGCACTCCTTGGCATCCGAACTGAAGTACCACTTGGGTTGGTCGAGCATCCGGTTGTAGTTACTCACGCTCTTCCAATACCCCTCAGGAGGTTGTTCGAGCTTGAAGCTGAGGTCGTACCCGTTGGTGCCGATGTTGTTGCCCTTACCGGCCCAGGAGTCCGCTTTCTCATTCCCGGTGTGGCCATTGTGGCCTTTGATCCAGGCCAGGGTGACCTTGTTCTCTTTGTCGCGCAGTTGAGAGAGCAGGCTGTCCACGGCGACCCAGTCGGCCTTGTTGGACACCTCATCCCCAGAGCTGGTACGCCAGCCCGATTGTTTCCACCGATCAAGACGCTGGTTGACGCCCTTGACCACGTACTCGGAGTCCGAATAGATGATCGTTTGGTGCAAGCCCTTATCGAGGGCGTACGTGAGTGCCTCCTTTGCGGCTAAGAGTTCGGTGTGGTTGTTGCTGGTGGCTTTTGGCACACCACCGAAACTGTCGACGTAATTGAGGATGTTGACGGCGTTGGACTCGTCCTTGGTGTCGCTGTAACCTTTGGCTGTGGGTGTCGATCCCGGCACCCCGCTTCCCTTGGCCTTGTCCGGCAAGCTATCCGCTGTGTACACATAACCGTGTAACCCCCACCCACCAGCGCGTTCGCTGCTGTAGTATCCACCGTCTGCGTACAGCACCCCATGAGCTGCAAGACTGGTTGGAATGTCCTTGGTAACCTCTGTCATTACTGCGCCCTTGACTGATAGTTTAGCATCGGTAGATGCTCATGTGATACACCGGATTATTTCTGAAAAACCACACCACTTTCCGCAACACATTTCTGGTTGTGGCGGGATATGTCTTCCAGGAGGAACTTCTCCTCGGCATCCAAGTAGACCACGAGCTTCTCGGTGTGAGCCAGCAGGATGTCATTGATTTCCTCAGGGCTGAGTCGAGAGATGTCAACCTTGGGGAACTCTGGTCGGATGTGATTGATGTGTACGGTGCGTTTGAATTCGCGACAACCCGCCGCAGGATCTGCCACATCCATGGCTAAGGTGTAAAACATGCGGTTGTCGATGGTCTGAATGTACGTGCAGGAGCCCAACGAAACCACAACCCAGAAAAGGGTCAACACCTTGCTTCCTTCGAAGAACTTGGTAATCATGGTTTGGACCTATTGACTAAGACGCTTCCAACGCTCTACGAGGTCGTTGGGTGGAGGGCGATTGGCAATGGGCTTTTCTGCCGGTTGCTTGGGTCGCGGTTGGGGAGGCGTGGGTTCCTTGTGCGCCGAGGGAGAATTGCTCTTAGGAGCTTTCAATTCGTAGTACCTTTCGCGGTACCACTCCATGCGTTCGGTGAGGAAACTGACCTTGGGCTCGTACTCACTCTTCAGGGCGGCGTGATCGTTCTCGTGTTTCGTGATGATGGCTTCCTGATCCTTGACGATGAAGTACACATGCATGAACATCATGGTCATGATGACGAAGCCGAGGGAGGAAACGATCAGTGAGAGATTCTCACGGACAAACTGCCTGAAGGTGCGATCACGTAGCCAGATCTCTCTCACGAAGAGGAGGGCCGCCTTCAGCACTTTAAACAATGTGAAGACTTGCATCGTAATCCCTAAAATGGTATGGACGTTCCGAGTTTTCTTTAACGATTGTCATAGTGTAAGTGCCAATCCGAACGGAGAGTGACATGTACAAATTGAAGGCTTTTATCCAGATTGCCGCATTGATCGACAATACCCGTTCGGTTATTGCACCAGTCGGTGAAATTTCCCCCAAGGCATTGACCTATGCTCGGGAGAAAGAATGGCTGAACTCGGCGACTGCGCCGGGGCACACCATGATTGTTTTCTCGTCGGCCCGTAACGGTGTCCGTGAGCAAACCAACGCAGCCCTCGCCAGTGACCTCCTGGGGGTCAGCAAGTGGGCGTACGAGAAATCCTTGGCCGGGGCGTTCAACGCCAGCGGTGAAAGCTTCCGTACCGCGTTCGTGCAACAGTGGAACAGCAAGTACTCGATCTACTCGGTCGGTGAGATGATCAACATCGACAGCAACCGTTGGCTGCCGGGTGTGATCGAGATCCGGGCGATTGCAGACGACACGTTGCAGTACAAGCTGTGGTTCGCCAGCGAGACGTTCGAGCAACAGTACGACGAGTACCATATCGAAGTGGTGCCGCCGGTGGAAGAGCTGGACGTCTTCTTCATGGGGCGCAACGCGATCAACACCGCGCTGGCGGACTTCACGCACGAGATCAAGATGGAGCGGGTGCAGGCCATTCAGGTCGACTTCCCCGAGACCTTCATCAGTGGTCCGATGTACGAGTGGTACGACCCGATCGACCCACTGGACAAAGACCGTCGCATCCCGACCTTCTGGACCCCCATGGTCTACGGCATCGCCGGCAACAACGTCGACGCCATCAAGGAAGCGCTGCGCGATTACATCCTGGACAACTCGACCCATACCAAGGACGAGTGGGCGCCGATCTTCCCGGAGATCTTCACCTCCACGGAGTTCGTGTTCGTGCCGCTCTGGGGAAACTACTCGATCCCCAACCGTGAGCTGGAAGCCGGCCTCTACAGCTCGGTGACCAATGCCAAGGCGGCCTTGGTGGAACTCAAGCGGTTGGTGAAGGGTGAAGGGTACAGTGACGCGTACCTGGATGGGAACGGTGAAGTCTTTGGCGCCAGTCACAAGGCCATCACGGTCACGGTCGCCGGTGGTCCGCACAACCGCGACGGCATCAAGTCGTTCGTGCAGCGGTACTACGACTACATCAACGTGGACTCCACCACCGTGGACTTCATGCGGATGCGGCCGGAGACCCGCCGCTTCGTCTTGACCCTGGCAGAGATGCTGGCAATCGCTGAATCCATGACCCCTGACTCGGCCATCCCGGTCAAGTTCAACCGTCTGGTCCGTGAAGGCATCCTGTACGTCTCGTGCACGCTGGATCGCTTCCAACTGATCGTGGCCTCCAAGTACTCGTACGAGAACGGCACCATCAGCGCTTCGGCCGGTGAACCTAGCCTGGGCTAACTTAAACGGGGAGGGGTTACCCCTTCCCTCTTTTACGAGGTATGAAATGAACCATCTCATCCTGGCAGCAGCCATGTGGGCAAAACGCTCAGGGCCGGTGCTCCTCGATCTGCCTATGGATACGGATGTCCTCGACAAGTCAGGGAACACCAACACCACCTTTACTGGCTATGCCTCGGCATCTTCAGGGATCGTGGACGTGACGCCCTCGGGCAAGGCCCTGAAAGTCTTCCAGAACCAAGGCGTATCGTACCAGGTTCGCCAAGGGGGCGAGCCCCTGTTCGCACAAGACAAATGGTCCTTTGAGTTTGACATCTACTACAACTCGGTGACCACCTTCCGTCACGATTGTATTTTCGCCATGTACAACCCGGACAACAGTCTGGCATGGTACCTGATGAACGATCAGCACCGGCAGAACCGTCTGACCCTTTACCGTGCTGCTGACGGCGTGGCCTACTTCGTTGAGACCACCTTCCCGGCGGATCGGGCATGGTACAACTACAAGTTCACGTGGGACGAAGCCACCAAGACCCTGAGTCTGTTCCGTGACGGTCAGCCGGCTGGGTCGATTGCACTGACGTGGTCGCTGGCTGTTGATCAGTTCGACATCTGGTACCGTTCAGTCGACTACTTCGACGGCTACCTGAAGAACATCAAGCTCACTGCGGAGGGTTGACCGTGAACCATTTGATTTTAGCCGCAGGCATGTGGACAGGCCCCAAGACGAATGTGCTCCTTGACCTCCCGATGGACACTGACGTCCTGGATCGCGTAGGCAACATGGACGCCACCCTGATCGGTTACGCAACGCCTTCGGCCGGTATCGAGCAGGTGGACGGTCGTGGCGCGCTGCGCATCAGTCCAAGCAAGGGCGTGACGTTTAACGTCAAGTCGGGCGGGAAGCGTCTGTTCGCGCAAAAGTCCTGGACGCTTGAGTTTGACATCAAGTACATCGACGTCACCACCTTCCGACATGACGCGATCATGGCGGCCCGTAAAGCGTCATCACTCAGTACCTACACGCTTTACATCTGGAACCGCCAGCAGACCGGCAACATCATGATCGTCAACACAGGCGCATCGACCAACGAAAGCTTCCCTGTGTTGCGTGAGATCGCCGCCCCGGCTAACAACGTCTGGTACAAGTACCGCTACGAGTACGACCAGACGACCAAGGTCCTGGCGATGTACAAGGACGACGTCTTGCAACAACAGGCGGTCGTCAATGAGGATTTTGCCTCGGACCGCTTTGAACTCATTGCAGTATCGGCCAACTACTTCAACGGTTGGCTGCGTGACATCAAGATCACTGGCACTGACTGACGGCATAAAGGGAGGGGCTCCAGCCCCTCCCCTATGTTTGTTTCACCGAGGGCAGCCCAAGGTGTCCAGGATCTCGTCCTTCGACTCCTTGAGGTACGTGCCCCGGGATTGCGTCAGCATGTCCAGAGTTTCCTGCTCACCGAAGTGATCAAAGAACTCCTGGAACTTCATCAGGCGCAGCCCTTGCCCCATCACGGCCACCACGACGCAACCGTACTGTTTCCAGACGTCTACGCTAGGCTCAATTGAACACCGGGAATTGCCATTCCACTCCCGTTGGTAGAGGTACTGCAAATCTCGGCCCGGCCAACTCCACTTCCCTTCACCTTCACCCGTAGTGGCAGCCCCGATGAAGAACTTCAGGGTGCGTTTGTCGATCTGTGGCATCAGATAATCTCCACGTGTTCGTTGTACGTCCGTTTGAGGCTGACGTGCGAATCGTCCATCACCACCAGTTGGCTATTGGGGTAGCTGTTCTGGCTTTCAAACGAGTGGCTGATGAAGAAGACCTGCGAGTACGTCTCATCGTCCATCAGGTCCTTCAGCGCGAGCGTCAGGTTGAGGCGATGGACTTCGTCGAACGTCCGGCCCAATTCATCGAGGTAGAGTGGGAAGCCTTGCAGCTCGAGGAACTTGTACACCACCAACACGAACGCTTGGTTGACGATGTCGATCTGGCTGTCAGACCCGAAGCGTACGTCGTCAATCATGTTGCCGGTGTTGTGGACGTACATGGGGAACTTGTAGTCCAGTTCACCGTCTTCGAGGTTGCAGGTGTCCAGCGCAAGGTTGTAGCCCCACACCTTGGCAATGACCCCGTTGATGGCATCAATGAAGGTGTTGATGAAGACCATGATCTGTTCAGCGATGATGCCGTCCTTAGGGGACAACAACTTCTCCAGTTCGACCAAGGCTGCTTCTTCCGCCCGAGCTTCCTCCAACGACCGGTTGAGGTCATTGACGATACCCATCTGGACTTCGGCTTCCGCCAGCGATTGCTCCAACATGCCCAACTGGACTTGATGGCGCTTGACCTGAGCCTCGATCTCCTCCACAGCCACGAACTTGGTCATGGAGGTCATCAGCTCGTTCAGGCGGCTCATGCCCAACTCGACCGCTTTCGAGATCTGACGGGCTTCGGTCATCCGCACATGGAACTGCTCGACTTCCTTGAGGGTTTCTCGGGCATCAATGAGGTGGCCCTTCAAGTCCACCACACGGTCGCTGAGGCTGTTTGCCACTTCCCTCAGGTGAGAGGAGCCATCGGCCTCTTTCAACTGCTGACGGCGCTCCAGGAGCGGTTTAAGCTCACGTTCCACGGCAATGATGTCGAGGTTGTTCTTCACGTCCGCAATGAAGTCGTTGCAGAGTGGGATCAACTTCCGCCCTGCCTCAAAGCCACCGTGGGTGGTGATGAGGTACCAGAGCTGGTTCAGGTCCGGGTTGTGGTCACGGAGGTTCTGGAGGGTGTACATCACCTCCCCCAGCGCATGAGCGTCACGCATCCATGAAGAGATGACCTCAATCTTCTCCTCAGTGTTCCTTCTGAACGAATACCCACGCTCCAAGGTCAAGCGGATCTCGCCTTCCTCGTTCCCGTTGACCCCTTCCTTGAAGGAATGGTTGCAATTAGGGCAGAGGATGCTGGCGCAGTTGCGGATGTGCTCCAGACGGTACTCCAGTTCACCGATGCGGGACTGACCCTTCATCATGTTGTTCTGGAGTTCGCTCAATTCCCGCTGTTTCTCGACGTGCGCATTGCGGTCCAAGAAGGAATCGTCGGTCACGACCACGTTGTGCAGCAGCTCCATCGTTTCATTGATGGTGGCGAAGCAGTATTCGTGGTTCGGCAGCTTGGTCACGTCACTGCCCGTGCGGAATTTCTCCTTGAGTTCAGCCAAGTGGTCCGTGAACGCCATGATCTGCTCTTCGAGCATGACCGGGTCGACGTCTTCCAGCTCCTGGAGGTCGTGCAGCTGCTTGTCAATGGCCTGGTGGCGGTCAGAGACCTCGTGCAGGGCCGCTTCGAGCATCTGGACCCGTGATTTCAAGCTGTTCTTCAGCTCGATGACCGCATCGTTGTCCGTGTCCTTGACAATGACCGGGACCACACTCTTGAGCAACGTGGCCTGGTGGAGGAATCCTTCGATTTCTGCCAGCAGGCTGTGGTACTCGTGACTGTAGACGTCGAACGAGTCTGGCAACCCTTCCCGTTTGGAGTGCTTGTGCAGCCCCATGAGGCGATCGTAGACCTCTTGGGACTGACGACGCAGGCTGTTGAAGGTTTCTTCGTCGACCTTCTTAGCCGTCTCACTGACCAACCGCCCCGAGAGGTGCTTGATGACCGCACTGGTGTCACGGACAGCCCGTTTGATGCGTCCGTGCAGCTTGATCACGTAGTCGAAGTCAGCAGAGGACAGGAGGGTGATCCATTCCCGACGCTGGACAGCCGACATACTGGTGAACTTCAACTGTCCCGACAGGACTTGGTGCAGGTCCGAGGTCATGCCGAAGTGCTCACGGATCAATTCCCGCTGTACCGCCCCGGTGTGGCCCTCGTTCAGGTCTTCATTGTCCACGACGAAAGAATGGACTGGTGATTTACCAGAGAAGTCATTCGTCAGTTCGTAGACCCGGCCATTGTGCATGACCTTGATGTACTTGTACCCGCCCTTTTCAAAGTCACGGGCATCTGCTGGAAGGACGGTGAAGCCTTCCTTGAGCAAACTCGATTTACCGGAGCCATTGGTCCCTAGAATGATCTGGGTCTTCAATGACGGGTTTATCTTGAGAGTCTCAATCCCCTTCAAGTAAAAACGTCTGCACTTGTGCAGCACTAACTCACAGATAAACATTGGATAGAGTCCTTCCCCCTAATTCTGTAGGATAGGTCGTCATTGTTTTGTTAAACAAGAGGTCAGTATGTTTGATAACAGCGTCAGTATGTTCCGGCCGGTTGCTCTGGGCACTGCAGCCGAGAACATCAAATTAGGTTCCAGAGAACTCTTGGTATCGCCCCATGAGAAACTCGGGTTCACCGACGGCGAGACCGTTGAGAAGGTCGATGCCTTGGATTACCAAGGGCAGAACCTTGAGGGCAAGGAGAAGTCGGGCCAGAGCTTTGTCAGTGGCAACACGCCCGCAATCTGGCTTCCCGAACCCAACCGCAAGACCCCACCCACCGTACGCCGAGGTGAGCGGGTGCAGCTGTACCAGTTCGGCAGCAACGAAGAGCTGTACTGGCGCTGCCTGAACCTCGATGAGAACCTCCGTCGGTTGGAGACCGTGGTCTTTGCCATCAACGCCAACCCCAGCGAAAGCCAGGACGGCATTGACCCGGAGAACATGTACTTCATTGAATGGTCCAGCCACACCAAGACCATCACGTTGTCCACCAGTCAGGCCAACGGGGAGTTCTGCACCTACGACATCCAGATCGATGCAGGCAACGGCAAGATCATCATGCAGGACAACCTGGGCAACTACGGGTTCCTCAACTCCAAAGAGACCCACATCAAGTTGCAGAACCAACTGGGGTCGTTCTTCGAGCTGAACAAGCGCAACATCAATGGGTACGCTCCGCAGAACATATTCCTCAAGGCAGACCTCGACGTCAATGTCAAGGCCAAGCGCATCTCCTTGGACGGTGGGGGCAGCGTCTTCACCTTGGAAGCGGGCGGTACCACTCTTGTGACACCGAAGTTCTCTGGGAGCAGTGGCTGATGGGTAAAGTATCGTTGGTAGGCGTGGACAGCGCTGGAGGTAAGATCGTAGGACCGGGCGCACCGAACTGGACGTGGGACGGCCAACCCATCTCCCTGCTGGGGGACAAGGTCGAACCCCATGCTCCAGGGCCTCACATGGCAGCCGTGATTGAAACCGCCAGTCCGTGGATGACCATTGATGGAGTACCTGTCACGCGGGTGGGCAGTACAGCATCGTGCGGCCATGGGGTCACCGGGACCAGTGACATGGACATCCCTTGAGGCAGCATAGAGGAGGGGCTGAGCCCCTCCTCTTGTGCCGTCATGGCAACGGAACGAACCCTTGGAACTGGCTTTCCTCAGGGACGATCTCGACCTTCCCTGTACCCCACTGGACCAACTCCCCTCGGGCCATGGTCTCAGGTTGCGAGGAGACCCGCTTCTCATCGACCTTCGGCTGGAGGCTGTAGTCCCGCGTGTTCATGAACCGGTGCTGCTGCATGTTGTGGTCCACCCGGATCACCCACACCCCGTTCTCTTCTTCGCTGATGTACGATGGCATCAGGCCGAGCTGCGTGCGCAGGGGCAGCAGAGGGCGCTGGTCGTGATAGAACCGGCCAGGCAGGTGCGTACGGGAGGTGTTGAACACCTTGGTGGTCAGGTGGTCCACTTCGATGCCCACGATGAACGACTGACTCAACGACAACAGTTCAAGCATGCATTCGTTGGACAGGAACGATTGCAGGTTGTAGTCCTTCTCGTTCAGCTCCGAGATGTCATGGAACCGCTCCATCGACGACTGGTCAATCAGGTAGCGCGAGACCATGTACCGCTCCAGGAACGGGATCTTGTTCATGCGCACCTTCATGGCGTTGTTGCCGATGACCCGGAGGTCACTGGTGTTCAGGTGCAGGTAGCCCCCGATCACGATGCCCATCACCTTGTTGCTGGTGTCGAACGGGACCTTCAGGTAGAAGGTGTCCGAGTAGCGCTTGGTGATGTCACGACGGTACACCATGTCTGGGGTGATGCTGGCCGTGTGGACCCGGCCGATGTTCTTGAAGCTCACCAGGCCCACGAGGGCGTTCTGGCTCTTACGGAACGTGGTGCCGCCGTCTTTGAGGTACGCGCCGTCAGCATCGGCGTCCATCCGATGGAACAGGCCGTTGACCGTGGCCAGGCTATGACGCTGCAAGTCAACGTAGTCGGTGTCCTTACGAGTCAGCCAGATGTCGGTCTTGTCCGAGTCCAAGGCGTCGTTGAACGGTGAGCCCGACGGGATGCAACGGTCCACTCGGTACCCAGCCATCCACGCATCACGGGCCATCGCCACACGGGTGGTCGCCTTCGGGATGCCTTCATTAGTAGGCAGCGTGGTGTCCGCGTTAGCCACGAGCCATTCGCTCACGGTGGTCGCTTCCATCAGGCCTGCGGTGATCTCCGCCGCATCGGTCAGCGCCAAGGTGACCTTCGTCCCAATGCTCGGGTGGGTCAGGATGAGGTAGACCTCGGCATAGTCACGCAGGAGGGTCTTGACCGCGATATTCTGCACGTCCATTTCTTCAAAGCGGACGTCAGGCTTGCGGTGTTTGACCAGTGCGCCTTGGTATTCGTACATTTATCGAGTCTCCCACGATAATGGTATGCCAGTTGTCTGATAATCAATATTAGACAGACTTTGTATTTAAAGAATGACTCAGATTTCGAGGCGCTTCCACGCGGCTTTTATAAACCGATGGAGATCCCCCACGGAGAGCTTAAATGAGTACTGTCCTTCCACAATACCCTTTCGATCCGACGGGGACTGCGGCGACGAACAAGGTGACGGAGACCCAGTCGATTCAATCGCGTGGGATGTTCGATCACTATTACATCATTCCACGTAGTGGTCCGTTTTATGCCGACAGTGTAAAACTCCGACTCTATCCAGCTGGAGCCAACACCAGTAACCCGGCAGGTGGCACCCCTCTTGAAGAGGGCGTCCACTATAACTTCGGTTACCACTTCGCTCACGCATCGCATACCATTGGTTTGCCGGTCTACGGCGCCATCACGTTCTATGACCGCAACCTTGCCGGTCAGCTGCGGATGGAATACCAGAACATCGGCGGTGAGTGGGTCCTGGACGACCAGAAGTACAGTGAACTGCTGCTCAACGTCGCGTTCAACCCACGGATTGGCACCTGGGAACAGGTTGTCGAATTGCCCCACATGTTCCCGGTGGTCAACCACGATTTCAACATCGACGACTTTGTCGGCATGTCGGAAGTGGTCGACGAACTGGACGACATCGAGAAGGCGATCCTCCAGAAGAACGCTGGCGGCTTGGCGGACCACGTGGCCGACAAGAGTAACCCGCACAACGTCACCAAAGCCCAGGTCGGCTTGGGGCTCGTGGACAACTACCCGACGGCAACGATCGGTGAGGCCACCACGGGTACAGCGAACAACCGCTTCATGACGCCGTTGCGTGTCAAGCAGTTGATCGACGCCACGGCCACTGCAGCCTTGAACGGCCACATGGCTGACATGAACAACCCGCATCAGACCACCAAGACGCAAGTCGGTCTGGGGAACGTTCAGAACTACGCCGTCTCGAGCCAAGCCGAAGCTGAAGCCGGCTCGTCCAACGCCCGGTACATGACGCCACTGCGTACCCGTGAAGCCATCGAGGCCATCGTTGGGGTTACCCTCAACGCGCACATCGCGGACAAGAACAACCCCCATGCCACCACCAAAGCACAGGTGGGTCTGGGCAACGTTCCGAACATCGGTGTGGCCAGTGACTCCTCGGCCCTGAGCGGTGTGGACGATTCGGGCATCATCACCCCGCGTCTGTTGGCGCTGGTCCTGAGCCAGACTGTTGGCTCGGGCATGTCCGATCACGTCAACAACTTCAACAACCCACACGGCACCACCAAAGCGCAAGTGGGCTTGGGCAACGTTCAGAACTACAACGTGGCCAACGAAGCCGAGGCACGGGCTGGTACGGCGAACGATCGCTACATGACGCCTCTGGCGGTCCGGTACGCGATCAACGAGATGGTCGGCACATCGTCGAACGCTCACTTCACCGACTACACCAACCCACACCGGGTCACGGCAGCCCAAGTCGGCACGTACACCGAGCAAGAGATCGACACCCTCCTCGAGGACAAGATCGGCACCGGTGACACCGCCTACAACTCCAACCGTGCCTACGGCATGACTCAGGCGGAGTTCGTGACGTGGCTGAGCCAGCAGACCGTAGACAATGCCTTGAAGTTCAATGGCAAAACCTACGCTGAGGTCAAGGCAGAGTTCATCGCGTCCAAGGTGGCGGACACCGAACGGTTCGACGGCAAGACGTACGCGGAAGTGAAGGCCGACATGGCCAACACCGTGGAAGGCAGTTCCATCCAATGGGACGTCCCTCCGATGCCGCAGCTGCTCGACGACGTCGGTGCTGAAGTGGTCCCGCCCACGCACTGGATCAAACTCGGTACGGTCAAGAACAGCCCTGAGGACCTGACGGCTGACGTTACCCTGCTGATCACCGGCGGTCGTGACGACGATGCCATGGGTGACTTCCAGCACCACTCGATCTTGGTCGAGATTGGTACGGTATTCGACCGTATCGACGGTCAGGGCCCTAACCTGATGGTGCTGAAAGGCATGCAGGTGAAACACCTGACGCCGGGCGATAAACCGCTCGAGATCGGTGTGGTGTCGGTGGGCACTGAAGCCGCCGCCAAGGTGGAGATCTGGTTGAAGTCGGCCGGTACTCGCAACCGCCTGACCATCACCGAGCTGTCGTACAAGCGCTTCAAGGCTGAAGCATTCCCGGCATGGGAAGACGTTGCTGACCTGGTGACAGTGCAGCCAGCGGGCATGGTCTACCCGACAGTCCTCGTGGAAGGCTCGGAACGCCTCGACGCCCTGGAAACCTTCATTGCTCGTCGGGACAACCCGATGGTCGTGACGAAGGCGCAGGTAGGTCTGGGCAGCGTGTTGAACTACGGTGTCGCCACCAACGCTCAGGCCATTACAGGGACGGCAACCAACCTGTACATGACGCCAGCGGCCACGGCGGCCCGAGTCACCAATGACATCGGCCTGCTCTGTGATGGGTTGATCACGGTCATTGACGACGCACTCGTCAACCTCTTCGCCTGACCTTGAACACGCTCCGTTTCTGCGGGGCGTGTCCTTATTCGATCCTCTTTTAGGAAATGGAGTCACTCCATGCCAGTACCACCGATCATTCAGTATCCCTTGGATCTCAAGGGGAACTCGCCGACGAACAAAATCGTTGGTGAGGTCCGTGAGATCACCGTCAACAACGAACGGGTGTTCGTTCCGACCGCGGGTCCGTTCTACACCGACAGCTTCGAAATCGTCAACGCTGACACTGGCGAACCGCTGGTCCCGGTGGATGACTACGTCCTGGCTCAACCGTTTGCCCAAGCGTCCCTGCGTTCCGGCAAAGACGTGCAGTCCGCCGTCGTCCTGAAGATCCAGGCTCCGGTCACTGTCCGCATGAACTACCAAGTGGTCGGGGGCGAATACTCCTGGAACCTTGGGGCGCTTGCAGATCTGATCGCCGAACTGGACCTCGATGAACGTCCCATCAAGTGGGGCAGCATCATCGGTCGCCCGACCATGTACCCGCCTGCACCGCACATCCACGACATCGGCGACAGCTACGGTTGGGAATACGTGGTGTGGCAGCTGGAACGCATCACCAACGCCATCCTGGTGGGTGACGAAGCGTCCCACGATGAACTGCGCCAGCAGATGCAGTTTATCCGTGACCAGCTGCAAGCCAACATCGACGCCGTGGACGACAAGGTCGATGCGCACCTGCTCGACTTCAACAACCCACACCGCACTACCAAAGCGCAGGTTGGGTTGGGTTCGGTTGAGAACTACGGCATTGCAACCAGTGCCGAGGCCTTGGCCGGTGTCGTGAACAACAAGTACATGACCCCGAACCTCGTGGCAGTACTGGCAGCCCGTTTGGCTGATGAAGCCGTCGATGCGCACCACGCTGACAAGAACAACCCCCACAATACCACGAAGGCCCAAGTTGGGCTGGGTAACGTGGACAACTTCTTGACTGCAACGCAGGCACAGGCTGAAGGTGGCACGGCGAACAACCTGTTCATGACCCCGCTGCGGACGTATCAGGCAATCATGGTCCATGCCGGTACGTTGATCCAGAACCACGTCAACGACAAGAACAACCCGCACAACACTACGAAGGCACAAGTCGGTCTCGGTCTGGTGGACAACTTCCAGACGGCGTCCCAAGCCGAAGCAGTGGCAGGTACCTTGAACGACCGGTTCATGACCCCGCTGCGCACCAAGCAGGCCATCGATGCGATCGCGGGCAACCTGATCAACTCGCACGTCTCCAACCTCAACAACCCGCACCAGACTACCAAGGCCCAAGTGGGCCTCGGTAACCTGCCGAACGCCATCTCCCGCTCCCGTGCACTGAACTCGGACGGTTACCTGCTCACTGCGGGCGGCATGTACGACCACGTGAACTCCGGTGACCACGATGCACGGTACGTGAAGATCAACGTCTCGCAGAACACCTCGCTGCGTGTGGTGAGCGGTACGTTGCAGGGTTACATCTCGGGTGCCTGGCGCCAACTGTGGCCTGCTACCTGGACCGGCTTCGCCGCACCGGGTGCGAACGACCCGAACCTCGGCAGCGATCCAGCAATCGCGCTGCTCAACGCCGGTGGTCGTCTGTACGCGTCGGTCAACAGCGTTTGGCAGCAGGTCTGGCCGCCGCTGTGGCAGGATTGATGTCGTAGGGACAATCCTATAGACACCAACCTAATGAGGACTTGCACATGTACGAACGTCTTGGTTTTAACTTCGAGGGTATTTCCGAAGACCTCTTGAATGTGGACCTTCTGCTGTCGAGTCCTCACCTGTACGGCCAAGGACTGGTCAAGTACATCCGCCACGGACAAAGCTTCGACCTCTACAGTCAAGCCGGGTACCTGGAGAACATGGACTGCCCTGTTAAAGTGGAAGGCATGGAGCGCTTGAACCCGACCCTGTTCCAGAACTGTCAGCGCTTGGCGCAGCACTTCGGGCACGTGGGACCGGTGAGCGCTCATTTGTTCGTCTCGCCACAAGACGGGGTGAGTTTCCCCATGCACACGGACCTGGACGATGTGGTCATCTACATGGTCTCGGGCCGTAAGGTCTTCGAGTTCCCCAACGGTCAGGTCGAACTGGTCGCCGGGGACAGCATCCACATCCCGCGTGGGCAACTGCACCGGGCCATCAATGTCGACAGTTCCGTGATGCTCAGTTTTGGCTTGGAACTCTTTTTGGAAGCGAAGCTTTGAACGCCTACAAAACCATCTACGTCAAGACCACGGGCACCTGCAACCTGAACTGCCAGCACTGCTTCACCAATGGCAAGGCCGGGGACAAGACCCCGTTCGACCCCGATCAGGTCGGGGACTGGGTGAGCGACTTTATGTCCCGTTACCCGGCCCACACGCACTACCACATGGAGTTCCACGGTGGGGAGCCGTTCCTGGTCCCGCTGGAGAAACTCAAGCGGTTTGCGGACCGGTTCGTGGACCTGCCCAACGTGTCCTTGTGTGCGGCGTCGAACCTGACGTTCAAACTGACGGACGACCACGTCGCCTTCATCAAGGATTACTTCGGGGGGTTCATCGGGACCAGTTGGGACCATTGGATTCGCTGGAGCAACGACAAGCAATTCCAGCTGTGGAAGAAGAACCTCGAAACCCTTCGGGACAACGGGGTGGGAATCAGCGTGAAGGTCTCGGTCAGCAAACAGCTCATCGCCATGTCTCCTGACTGGCTCATGGATCAGCTGGACAGCTTTGCCGTGACTGAAGCCTCCTTGGAGCGGTTGACCTTGGACGGCAGTGCGGTGGAGAACCCCGACATCTTCCCCAGCAACGAGGATCAGGACAACTGGTACCTCGCCCTGTACCTGCGCTACAAAGAACGTAACCCCAGGGTGCGCATCAAGACCCTTGACATCCTCGAGACGAAGCTGCAACAGAACGTCGTCAAGGTGGACACCAACTGCCGCAACTGCGAACAGAACCTGGTGACCATCAACTCCGACGGGTCGTTGTCCGGTTGCCCTAACGCAGCCGCCAAGCTGCACCACGCTCGGTTAGAGGATGGGGTCGAGGCGTTCCTGGTGTCGGACGGTCGGGTAGAACAACAGGCCAAAGAACTGACCTGGGGTGACACGTGCATTACGTGCGACGTGTTCGACCTGTGCGGCGGTGACTGTCACCGACTGCCTTGGCAGAAAGGACGGTGCGGGGGTCTCAAGAACACCCTGCGGCACCTCTCCGGTCGAACCCAACAGACCAATCTGATTCTGAAGGTGTGATATGACTGAAGTAATCCGGCGGACTCGATTGGCGGCCAACGCCAACGCGATCATCTGCAACAACATCAACTCGGGCATCACCTGGGGCAGCAATAACCTGCCTCCGTATGGTTTGGCCGGGTGGTTCGCGGGCCCGAACTCGGGGCAAGGCAGCCTGTTTGCCTACAACCAGTTCAACTCGGGTGAACCGAACGCCTCTCAAGCCGGGGGCGTGCTGCAATACATCGCCAACGTGATGAGCGGCATCCGCCTGATCCGTGTCGTGATCTACCGTACCCACTTCTCGCTGGGTACCGAAGTGATCTACGACGGCACGGCCATGGGCAACACCGTGTACAACACCAACTTCGGTGGCGCCATCGGTCTGGGCGGTCTCGGTGACAACACGAACATGGACCTCAACGTGTTCAACCAAGCGTGCAACAACATCTGGTCGGGCCACGTGGGCTACAACCGTAGCAGCGCCCTGCTGTTGACCAACACCATCTGTCACACCAGCTGCCACACGAGCTGCCACTCGTCGCGCGGTCGCCGGTAACCAAGGAGTAACACCATGGAACATAATGCAAGCGAGTTCCGTAAACGGTACAAGCTGTCGGGTGAGCACGGGCGTGATCGCCAGCGCATCAACAGCCTGTCCCTGACCGCGAAGCTGCGGTACAAACACCTGCTCATCAAAGAGGAGGAGGAGCGGAACAAGCTGGTCGTCATCGAGACTGTCGTTCCGATCCCGATGCTCACGCTCAAGCGTAAGTTCACGGAGAACGTGAAGTTCATCATCGACTACGACAACAGCAAGTACAAGGGTAGCGTGTTGATCACCTACCTGACCAACCTGGGCATCAACTGCGAGATCAAGTTCAGCTCGCTGGAAGCCAAGTTGGGCATGCTGAAGGACTACCTCCACATTACGTCCATGGTGAAACTTCCCGAGATGGAAGACCTGGTCATCAACCTCCTGTTGGCGGCCAGTGGCAAACCGTACTCCCTGCCGTTCAACCCGGTGGCGTACATCGATGAGCACCGCGACATCCTGGAAGTCTGGATGCAGAACGTCTGCATGGTCCCCGTCTACGCCCTGCAAGCCCATGCGGCCTACAAGGCTGAAGTCGAGCAGTACGACGAGATCCCGGGCGAAAGCCTCTCGGGCATCAACTTCGTGCGCCTGCTGGACCATCCGCTGTTCCCGGTGCTGATCGGTGGCATTCCGAAAGAAGACTGGTGCTGGAACCGCATGTTCTTCAATGAATACTGCTTCGGTGGCCAGAACCTGTTCTACTACTTCGCCGTGCAGAACAACCCGTACTTCATGGCCCTCTTGGCCTTGGACAGCCCGGACAAAGCCGTGGCGTTCGAACAAGTGGCCCGTGCCGAACTCGAGACCAGTCTCGCCCAATTGAAAGGTATCGAACATGTACCATCTCTTTAACCAGCTGTACGTCGATTCCGAACTGCGCCTCGACCGTACCAAGGATGTGATCACCATCTCGCCTCAGATCGGGTGGGAGCACTTCCCAGGTGAGCATGAGGAAGTCGGCAAGCAGCTGGGCTTTGCTCAGAGCCTCGACATCTGCGAGCCTGACGAGTTCAAGGCCCTCCTGACTGCCGGCTACGACAGCAAGGACAAGGTCATGTTGTACTGCGACGGTGACACCTACGTCCGCCTGTACGCCATGCTGATCAAGGCCCTGTTCCCGAAGATCGACTTCGAGAACTTCCGCTGGTTCTTCCTGTGCAAGAAGGCCACCTTCAACAGCATCATCGTGGCCATGGGTGAACCCCGTGTTGATGTGCTGTCCAGCATCAAGATCACCGGCGAGGTGGTCAAGGCGCTGTTCGAGAAGAAAGAGCCGCTGCAAGGCGTGATGGACGAGATGGTGGCCCTGGGTGCTGACGCCCTGTCGCTGGAATGGCACATCGCCCGTCTGCGCACTGAAGGTCGTGTGGGCAAGGTCGCCAAGACCACCCGCAACATCCTGCGTCGTATCGCTCTGTCTAACGCCCACGATGCCATGGACGTCTGGGCCCGTCACGTGACCCGTCCTGAGAACTGGGACGTGGCTGGTGCTGACGTGGACACCCTCCTGAACGCCCCTACCGTGTTCGAGGGCTGCCTCAAGCTGCCACACCTGGCCTCGCAACAGCTGCTGCGTCCGGGCCTGTACGACTTCCGTCCAACAGACGTCTGGATCGCCGGCATGCTGCAAGAAGCCGTGGAACTGATGCACGACCTTGAAGACGAATCCTCGTCCAAGCGTGCGGCCCAGATCCTGGCCCTGCTGCAAGACGACTCCAACATGCGTGAGCCGGAGAACATCATGCGCCGTGTGAACTGCATGTTCGCGGGCGAGATGCGTATCGCCTTGGCCATGCGGGATACCGGCAAGTACGACGAGAACCTCATCCGTCACATCTTGACCACCGACCTCAAAGCCCTTCAGGCTGCACTGGTGGGGGCGAGCTGGTAATGGACCTGATCCCTGTGGTGGACATTCTCAGGGAGAAGAAGGGCCGCCGCAAGGAGGCCCATCTGATCCTGTTCGAATGGTGTAACCTGCGGTGCTCCTTCTGCCATCAAGACCACGATTCCAAAGTGGGCTTCGATGCAGACAGCATGATCGCCAAGGCGCAGACGCTGATCGACACCATGGACAACGATTCGGAGGTCGTGATCAACCTGACCGGCGGTGAGCTGTTCATGGACGACGTCCCGGACTGGATGTTCGGGTACTACTTCATGATCGGCCAGATGCTGCTGGAGGCGTTCCCCAAGGCGAAGCTTGTCTGGGGCACCAACCTCATCTTCAGTGACTCCGGTCGGGTGAAGCGCCTGATCCACATGCTCAAGCCGTACGGGCATGCAGTCTTGGCCACGTCGTACGATCCGGCGGGGCGGTTCAACGAATCGCAACGGGCACGCTTCTTCGAGGTGCTCGATGAGGTCCGTGAGTACGTCGAGACCGTCAACGTGGTGATCACCAAACAGAACATCGAATCGTTCCTTGCCGGTCGTGAAGGTCCTGAGATGAGCTGGATGTGTGAGCACTTCGACGTGTACTTCGACCACTATATCCCCAGCACGATGTACGAGTACATCCAGCCGGATGAGGATCTCATCAGTGCGCTGTACCTGCACCTCAACGAGCGGTACCCGAACTCCTACCCGATCAAGGACTGGAAGGCCAATGTGGCCAACGAGACCACGTGCCGGTCTACCAAGATCATCACGAAAGACGGTGTCGTCAGCACCTGTTGGTCGGAAGCGGGTAAAGGGGCCATCCTCGATGAGGCAGAAGGCCTGATCGCCAAGGACGCTGCGGAAGTGGCGTTCGTGGAGCACTACGGGTGTTTCACCTGCGATTATTACTCCCGGTGTGGCCTGCGGTGTTTCCTGCACGACACGGTCTTGGGTGAGAAGTCCAAGGTCTGTTCGATCCGTGAGATGTTCAAGGTGATCCTGAAGTAAACATGGGGAGGGCTTCGGCCCTCCCTTATGTCCGCTATTTAAAACTTAACTCGGTCATTCCTATGAATGTATCAAGAGGGGTCATCATGGCCACACCACCTAGAAATCCTCGTTTCCCTCGTAAGTTGGGTGACGATGACTGGTTGCGCAAGAAGCTTGCAGAGCAGTCCGAGGACAACACTGAGCTGCGTCGTAACTTCCTCAATGAATGGACTGCGAAGGAGCCTTCCAGTGGACCTGATAGTCAAGCCGACACAAATCTGTAACTTCAAGTGCACCTTCTGTTCCAGCACCCACCTGACGGAAGACCCCAAGGACATCGTTGAACTGAGTCAGATTGAATCGTTTGTTCAGCGGTTCCAAACCAACACCATCATTGTCAACGGCGGTGACCCGTTGATGATGCCGCCAGAGTACTACTGGCAGATGATCGAGATGCTCGACCGAGTGGGGTCCGATGCCTCGATCAGTTTCACGTCCAACCTGTGGCCGTTCTACAAGAAGCCGCACCTGTGGGAAGAACTCTTCAAGCACCCGCGCATGGGCGTCACCACCAGCTTCCAGTACGGCGACAAGCGCTTGAAGGGTGATGGCAGTGTCTTTACCGAGGAAGACTTCTGGAACGTCTCCAACCTCTTCCTGGAACGCATTGGGTACCGGCCTGACTTCATTGCGGTGATTGACAAGGACAACGAACACACTGTCCTCGACACCGTACGCTTGGCTAAGGCGATGGGCGTGGAAGCCAAGGTGAACCACGTCGTGGCTTCGGGGCCCGAGGTGAACAACCGTGGCACCATCATGGGCAGTGCGAACAACTTCTTCACCCAGGCGGACATCTACGGCCACTACATCCAGATCTACGACGCAGGGCTGATGGAATGGGAGCACAACACCAAGCAGATGGCCAAGAAGCTCAAAGGCAAGCACACCACCTGCCCGTTGGCCCGTGAGTGTGACGCCGGGATTCGGACGTTGCAACCCGGAGGGGGTTACTTCTCCTGCGGGGCCTTTGCGGACGATCAAGCATACCCCATCAACTTCGAGCAAGAGATGAAGGGCGATCTGGTACTGCCGTTGCGGGACCAGCCTGAGCTGCAGTCCATGAAAGACTCCTGCTACATCTGCCCGATGTTTGCCATCTGCAACGGGTGCCGCAAGACCGTCTCCGACACCAAGCGCTTCGGGCTGGTAGAACACCACTGCAAGAAGATGAAGAGCCAAGCGGCCAAGATCATCGAAATCAATGGCATGACTGGTCATCTGGTCCCCACACCCTACGAAGACGAATCCGTCCAACTCATCGCGAAAGGTTAACCATGACCAAGCCGCACCTTAACGTCTCGCTGAACCCGACGTACTACTGCAACTTCCGCTGCTCCTTTTGCTACCTCACCGAAGAACAGCTGAGCGACAGGACCATGCTCCCTGTGGAAGTCGTGGCTGCCAAGATCGACGAGCTGCGTGAGCACTACGAGATCGGTCACGTGGACATCTACGGGGGTGAGGTCCTGCTCCTGCCTCAGGAGTACCTGCTCAGCCTCAAAGCGGTACTGTTGGAGCGCGGGATTGACGACATCGTGCTGGTAACCAACCTGTCTCATGTTCCGTCCATCGTCCATGACCCCGACCTCTTCATTTCGGTGTCGTATGACTTCGAGGCGCGGGAGAAGCACGACCTGGTCTTCAACAACATGTTCCTGCTGACGAACAAGTTCAACGTGCTGACTTTGGCCAGCCGTAAGTTCTTGGACGCGGTCACCCCTGACCAGTACGTCGAGACCATGAACATGTTCCCGCATTTGGCAGGTTGTGAGATCAAGCCTTACAGCACCAACCAGGCCAACACCGACGACGTGAAGTACACGGAGTTCGAGGAGTTCGTCTGGGCAGTCATCAACCACCCTGAGCGGACGTTCTATTTCGAGAACGAAACCCAGATCAAGGAAGCCGTCGCTAAAGAACGTAACGCCTTCAGCGATGACCACATCTACATCACGCCCACGGGCGATTTTGCAGTACTGGAATTTGACAAGGACGACCACGAGTTCTTCTTGAAGGTCGACGGCGTCGAAGGTTACCAGGACTGGGCCCACGAGGAATTGATCCGCGTGGATGAGAACGACATTTGCAGCGCGTGTCCGTACTACGGCAGCTGCCTGTCTGAACACCTGCGCCATGTGGAAAGCCTTGAGCATTCCTGCAACGGGTTCAGAAACCTGCTAGAGAGGTGGGAAGCACATGAAGATGGCACACGGTAGTGTACAGCACCGTCAACGCCTAGAGATCACCCTGGACATCTTCCGGGGGTGTGGGCACAGCTGTTCGGGCTGCATGATCGACAAGCAGTTGGGTGGGGACGTCGATGACATCCCTCAGTTGGCTGCCATGATCAAGGAAATGGTCCAAGCGGGGTACGTGGCCTTCGACATGGGCATTGGGCCGACGGATTACATGTCTTCGGACAACGTTCAAGACGTGATGTCCAACCCAGTGTTCCAAGAGATGGCCCAGTGGTTCCACCAGATCACCTTCAACGCCGCGTTCTTGGAAAAGGACATGGAGAAGTACAAGGTGATGTGCGAGGAGATCGACGAAGCCTGTCCCGGTAAGGCCATCCGGTTCCTCATGCCAGCCGCCCCTAACTTCTTCAAGTCGGACAAGTTCGGCAAGATGATCGTTGAGAAGCTGGAGTACGTGAAGAAGCATCTGCAGATCGCGTACTTGAACGAAGCGGGCTTTGTGGTCAACTGCACCCATGAGACCGTGGGGGACGACTTCGACCAGATGATGGAGAACGGGTTCGCTGTGGACTTCCCAGTGGACAAGGACGACATCCTGAACATCCCGTACGGACGGTTGAAGGTCAAGGACCTCATGGCCGGACAGAACATCAAGCGCATGTCCCACCGGATCAGTCAGTTCTACTCTGGCCTGTCGGGGGAGGATGAGCGCCGGCGTAACCCGGACCTCTGCTACCACACGGGCACCATGGTGAACCTGCTGTACACAGGCGGGAAGCTCTACTGGGTCCCGTTCCTGAAAGACGACTGTCCGTTCCTAGAAGACGACTTTGTCGTGCCTCGCCCCTGGACTATGGAGAACCTCCTGACCACGCGTCAGAAGGCCCTGGAGCGCGCTGTGGCGTACTTGGCAGACACGCCCTGCATGAGCTGTGTCTACATGTCCAGTTGCAGCGAGAAAGGCATCGTCAACATCATGGAGCGGATGCAAATCAAAGACTGTTTGGTGGGGCTCCAGTATGTCGGCACTGATTCCAAACCGGGCGTTTAACCTGACGCTCGAGATCCTGCAAGGCTGCAAGTACCAGTGCACCGGGTGCATGGTGGACAAGGACTTTGACCCCGGTCCCTTCAACAAGGATCGGCGGGACCTGCTGGCGCTGGTGGATGACATGCAGCAAGACGGGTACCGCCTGCGGGAGTTCACCATCGGGCCGGTGGATGTCATTGCCTCCAAGGCCGGGGTGGACATCCTCGACCATGCGTTGGTGCAAGGGCTGGCCGAACGCTTCGATTCCGTGGTGCTGCCGCTGGCGCTGCTCAGTGACGATGGGCTGGATGTGCTCTGTAAGAAGATCAACGCATTGATGAAAGGGAAGTCATTTACCCTGGCGACCCCCTTCCCCCTCAAGAGCATTGACAACCCCAAGCACCAAGACCTGATCCGCCGTCGGGTCAAGTACGTGATTGAGCACTTGCCAGACGTGAAGTTTGAATTGCTCTACCTGACTGTCAACATGACCGGGGACTCCATTGAGCAGTTCTCGGTGGAAACGAATCAGCGTATTCACGAGCTGGACTTCGGGGCACGTCGGTTGGTCGAGTACGTCTTCCCACATGTGCGGAAAGGCTTCGAAGACCTGATGAACCGTCAAGCGTTCTTGAGAGCGTTCAGTCAGTTCTGTGACGTCATCCAGGCTTGCAAGGACACCCCGTACAACCGCCACCTTATCAAACCTCGGGCAGACAGCCTTGAGGCCACCTACCGTCAAGGGAAGCTCTACTACACCCCGACCTTGATCGAGAAGTTCCCGATCTTTGCCCGTGACTTTGAATTGCCAAAGCCTTGGGTGAGCATGAACCTTGAACAGTTCGAAGAAGAGCTGTACTTCGATCAGCTGGTGCGGCAGAGCCATTCCCCGGAGTGCGGCGGTTGTTTGCACCTAGACCGTTGTGCCCGAGGGGACATCCATGCGGTCATGCACCACTTGAACCACGAACAGTGCTTGGTCAGCATGAAGAACAAATGGGACGTACTCACGTGATCCACATCATCGACGACATTGCAATCCCGGACCACCTCATTGACCTTGCCCTGTGTGAGATCGACAAAGGGGTGGTCGTAGGCGGTGAGCTAAACGGTTGGGCAGATGAACACATCCTGCCGTTGGCCCAAGCGCACCTGGGACTCCCTGAGTTGGCCATCTGTGCCAACCATGTCCACATCGGCCCCGCAGGACTAACCCCGCACGACCATTTGCCCCACGCGTACACGTCGGTCCTGTACCTCGTAGACGCCGTGGGTGAACTCGTGGTGCACCTGCCTGAAGGACAGCAATACATCCAACCCAAAGCAGGGCGCTTGGTCATCTTCCCAGCGACCCTGATCCACCATGTCGAACAATCACCGAGGGACGAGATGCGCATCTCGTTTGTGAACAACTATGAACTCCCACCCGTATAAAGACTACCAGCGCCTCTACAACGAAATCGTCCGGGACCACACCGACGCGTTCGAACTGATGGAGCTGGTGGAGTCCGATGAGCTGATTGAGAACGCCCTGCACTACTTCAAAGAGGCGACCTTCCCGCTCTACTACCCGGCCAAGTCGTACTCCGTGGCGATCATCTACGCCCAGAAGCTGCATGAACTCTACGGCCTCGACATCTACGACACCTTGCGTGATGAAGACCTGTTCTTGGGTCAAGACCCGTACTTCGTCACTTACGACAAAGACCCGGCCACGTACGACGCCATCCTGGAACGCCTGAAAGGCATCCCGGATTGGATGGACTCAGGCTGGGCACCGCAGACGGTCAAGTACTGCCTGCTCGAGTGCACGGAGGAAGGGGTACAATCCGTCCTTGGAGGTTAACGTGGATTACATCCAACCGTGGAAAACCGAGATCGCCCACTTCAACGTGGCTGATCGTTTTGACATGGCGACGTATGCCGAAGAAGTCTTCCTGCTGTTCAACATGACCAGTGGGGAAGACGCGTCGCAGGTGAAGGTCAGTCCTGAGATCTTGCCCATCATCCTGGAGATGCGGGATTCGATCATCACCCCAGCGGTCAACGAGTTCGCACAGCGGTGCTTCGGGACTGCCTTGAGTGAGTTCTACGTCGAGACCAATGGCAAGTGGATCGAAGGGGGTGAAGGCCTCTACCCGCACTACCACCCCGGCTCTGTCATCTCGGCCATTTGTTACCCGTCGGACTCGGCCAATGGTTTGAACATGTTCGACCCCCGGGGTAACGCATGTCGGGGCTACCCAAAACCTATGCGTCAGGCTCACTTCGGCAACTACCGCATTTCACCCAAGGCTGGGGACGTCTTTATCTTCCCGAGCTACATCCAGCACAGTGTGACCCACGTGACGGAAGAGATGCGCCTGTCGTTGCTGCACGAGTACTACGCCGTCAAAGACCTTTAGGAGGCCAACGTGGCTGACGAACAACCCCTTTACACCGGTGCTGACCGTGGTCAGTTCCGTTGCTTGCGCCTGATCGACAACGCGGGTGTCCAACTGCGGGCCAACTGCCGCATCAAGGACGCCACGATCTTCAACTTCCTGAGCGACCTGCAATACGCCATCATCGGCTACACCATCGAATGGTGGCCGGAGAACGGTGCGGCACCTCATGAAGGCGGCGATGCCAACCCGTACATCCCGCGTAACCGCCCACAGGTCACTCGCCTGTACTTCCGCACCAAGGGCACCATCACCCCGAAGATGCTCTACGTGGAAGACGGCATCATCAACGACTTCCTGAACAACAAGGTCCTGGCAGATTCCATGAGCCTGTTGACCTATGCGCAGGAGTCGGCTGAGCAGACCGCTTCGGCGGCTCAATGGCGTGTGCTGGAAAGCACTCCCTGGTCGTACGCCAACGCAGTCCACATCACCAAGTTCGAAGCTGGGGCCAACACCCCGCTGACCATGGTGCAACAGGGCCTGCGGTTCGACTGGAAGGTCACGGGCGTCGAGCAGCCCCAATCGGGCCAGATCGCTGACCTGCCGTTCACCAAACTGCGTGACATGTACCCGGCCATGCAGACGTTCCTCGAAGGTATCAACTAATGGCAGCAACTAAAGAACAGCTGAAGGAACTTCAGCGCAACATGAAGGCCATGGGCCTCTACGCAGGCACCATTGATGGCCTGTGGGGTCCAGCGTCCCACGGAGCGTTCGTTAACGCGCGTAGGAAGGCCTCTACGATGTCCAAACCGTCGACAGCACCCGATGGTATTGGTCTGCTGCTTTTCGCGTACTGCAAGGCCGTGGCGTGGTCTGAGAGCGTGTCGCGTGAGTTCGTGTTCAAGACCCAGGACATCTCGGCCAAGTTGGGCATGGGCTGGCAGGGCACTGACCAGCTGATGGCGTGCATGGCGTTCGAGAGTGGGTTCAGTCCCACCATCCAGAACGGTGCCGGTGCTCCGTACTACGGCATCATTCAGTTCGGTGCTGCCGCAGCCAAAGACGCAGGGACCACCATTCCCAAGCTGCTGAAGATGACCGCGGAAGAACAGCTTGACTACGTGTACAACTTCTTCAAGCCGTACACCAACAAGCTCAAGACCACCAGCGACATCTACATGCGCATCCTCCTGCCGACGGCGGTGGGCAAGCCGGAAGACTACGTGCTGTTCAGTGAAGCGAACACCAAGTCCAAGGCCTACCTCCAGAACAAAGGCCTGGATGCGAACAAGGATGGCCTGATCACCAAAGCCGAAGCAGCGGCCAAGGTTGAGCAGAAGCTGGTTCAGGGCCTGCACCCGGCCAACCTGCGCATCGCGTAAGCAAAGAAAAAAAGAAAGCAGAGAGGGAGCCCTAGGGCTCCCTCTTATGCCGTCAGACGCCCATGACCTCGAGGATGTCCTCGACATGGTCGATGCAATCACCGAAGATGTTCACGAAGTCACCCTGAGGGCCGCCCCGGCCGTACTCGTTGATGGCTTGCAACAGGGCACGGGGCACGTAGTTGGCGAGCATGCAGCGCTGGAGCAGGTGGAGGATGTCGTCGTCGATCTTCTGGACGCTGGGGTCGTCGTTGTGTACACCGTCGACAATGATCACCTGGCCCTTCTCATTGCGGTAGACGTAGAAGAAGTCCGCGTCACCCCACATCGCCACGATGGAGGAATCCACCCGGTCTTCGAGGATGCGGTACTCCTCGATGCGGAAGGTCTGTTCCACCACCGTCTCTGGGAGGCTGTCGCCAGCGTTCTTGCCATACGGGGAGAGGGCCATCAGGCTGATCGCTCGGACGGCGTCATTGACGCTTTTGAATACGGGTTTCTTGATGAGCATGGTGAAACTCCTAAATAAAAAGGGTAAGGGGAGGCATGGGGAGGTTGCCCTCCCCAGCTGTCTTACTTGGTTTTGCGAACGTATGTACGGCCACCGAAGGAGATCCGGTCAGGCAACGTCTTGGAGATCTTCTTGCCCAGCACGTAGCCGATGCCACTGCCTACAACGGCGGCGCCTACACACAGACCTGCGAATGCTGCTTTACCCATGATCTTGCTCCTTAACCTTTGATGCCCATGTGGGCGTTGATTTCTTTCAGTACTTGCTCACGGGCATCGGTGCCCAGCAACACGGAGACTTTCACGTAGATGTGATCGTTCCCTTTGGACTCGACGCGCTTGTAGCCGTTCTTGATGATGTCGGCGACGGCGTCAGCGTCTTTGATGCTGTGGCTGTAACGGGCCAGTTTCCAGTAGACCATCTTGGCGGTTTCTTCACGCAGGAAGAAGGTGCCGGAAGCGTCGTGGAAAACTTCTTTGTTCAGAGTGGTAGCTGCGTTCATGGTGAATCTCCTTGGATCGGGTTATGGGGTTAGGGGTGAATCAGTTGCGGGAAGCGGCGATAGCCAGCAGGCCGAGGCCCAGCAGGGTAGCGCCAGCGATGACCAGGCCAGCTTTACCGCTGACTTTGGTTTCTACGTGCACAGTCGGCTTCGGCGAAGCGTCGATGGTCACGGTCGGGCGGTGTTGAGCAGGCTCCTTGCGGTGCTGGCTCAGGGTGTAACCGCGGGCACCTTCCCAGCTGGTGGCTGGGCGTTGTACTTGCGGTTCCACGTGGATGTAGCTGGAGTTGATGATCGACACGATCTCACGGGAGATCATGAAGCTGGTCAGGCCCAGGACGATGGCAGCTGCGGCCACCATGTCTTGCTTGGACTGTTCCAGGTCGCTCAGCTCGCTGGAGAGCCAGACGGTGGAGGTCATGTAGTCTTCCACCACGGACTTCAGTTCTACGCTGTTGTTGCGCAGGGACGAGCGGCGGAACTTGACCTTGTTGCCGGCAGTCCATTCGACGACCATGTCATTGCCGTTGGAGGTGATGCGGGCAGCGTTAGCCAGGGCAGCGACGTTGGAGGTGGCGATGAGTTTGGATACTTTCATGGGGGATCTCCTAAAGATCTAAGGTTATTTGACGTTGACCAGCTCAGTGGTGAAGGCGTCAGTCATAGCGGGGTAATCAGTGGTGACGCGGGCCGACCTGACCAGCTCACCGTTGGGAAGTTTATAGAAGGTTTCCTTCAGGAACTTCACCAAGGGGTAGGTCTTGATTTCGTTGTCTGTCAATGGTGCGTACTCACCATCAACCTGCTTGAAGAAGTTAGTCACGGTTATTCTCCAGGGGTGGGTGGTTAAGTCCATCATTTAGGCACACTCGATGAATGCGACTGAATGATGGAGCTGGGTAACCCAGCTCCATACCACAGTGGTTATGCGTTAGCGCGGCTTTCGATGGCTTTGGAGATGAAGGCTTGGTAAGTCTCCAGGTCCAGGTTGCCATTCGGCAGGTCGTTGCGCAGGGCGCTGTCCGAGTTGTGGACGATGACGAATGCGCCACGGCCAGCGGTGTAACGTTCGAACAGGACCGCGGTGCGGTGCTCAGTGCCAACCAGGATGATCCGACGACCGTGCTGGTCGATGGACTTGGCCACATGGCCTTTCTCCAGTTTGACATCCATAGCGCCATTGAAGTAGCCAGTGCCATTGGCCCACTTCGGATCGTACTGCACCATTTCGGCGATGACGTTGAAGTCATGCTCGAAGACCTCCTGCAGCTTGGAGATCGGTTTGATTGCTTCTTTAGCCACGACGGCCAACTCCTCTGGGGAATCCTTCTTGAACTTACGGGTAGCAACGTAGCCCAGGCCAGCAACAGCAACAGTGCCTACAGCAGCCATCAGAATGCGATTCAACATGGTGTATCTCCAATTGGTACGGGGTTATAGAAGGATTATTCCCTCTGATCACCAGTACTATGTATTGCTGAAAAAAAGTGGAATGGAATTTTGACAGGCGGAATAGACCCCCTACCCAGAGCCCCCACGATGAAAGGGCTCTGGGTAGGACCGACTAAAGGTGTCGGCTAGGGCAATGCTGAAGGAGCGGCAGCATAGAAACTTGAATAGGGTGGAGCGAAGGTATTACCGGGACTGCGGTGGAGCCATGCCGTGCGGGACCACTACCTCGTTGACTGCGATGACCACGGAATCCCGTAGCACCCTGCGCACAAGCAGCAAGGCCTCTCGGTTCCGGGTCTCCAACTCAGGGTCGTGGACTTCGTGGAGCGGTGCGTCAGTAGAACGATAAGGCAAAGCTACGGCATCTCTCATGATGAGTCCCCCATAGTGCATCGTTTGATAATCTACCTGTACGACGGCATAGTGACAGCCAGGGGCGGTGGCAGTAGCCTAACCGCGCGCCTGGACTGTCCCGGGGATGTTTGGTACCTGTTCCCCTACATCATTACCCAGGCTAGTATTTATTTACCATTTTCACTGTGTAACCAATCAAAGCAACGATCGTTACCACGTAGGTGATGTATTGCCAAAGATAAGTCGAGTGGAATTGTCACGCAGCATAAAACGGGGTGGATCACCACCCCAGACCTGTCAGTCGCACGTGGCGGTACAGCAAGACCCCCACCACATAACACACCACCAGCACTTGAATGAGCCCTGCAATGAAGACCTGCTTCCGGTGATCCCGCATCGACGTGTAATTCAGCTTCTGGTACACGTCCACGGTAAAGAGGGTACTGGCGGTCAGGGCCATGGCGATCAGGATCAGGACAATGGAATGCACAGGTTCACCTTCAGGTACAGATGGGTGGAGAGGGTCACGACGACGACCCCTAACAGTAGGCACAACGCAAACGAGATCTCACTCATGACACTGTTGGGGTTACGCTTCAACTCCACGTGACAGAGGATGCTGAGGATGAAACACACGATCACTGTAGCGACTTTCATCCCTTCGAAGATTACCGGGTTCATGAGGGTCCATTCACTGTAAAGAATAAGAGAGGTCGGAGCTTCGCTCCTCCGCTTGCGCATTGTCTACGTTCCACTTCGACAATGCTTTTTATAGCATTTCGAATTTATTCAGAGGATTGGAACCAGCAGGATTAATTTACGAAATGCTATGTAACCCCTCCCCAGCAAGAGTATACCGTCACATGAGAATCCACCTACTAGCCGGAGCTATCAAACCCAAGACAGGACCCGAATGGGCTGACAAGGTCAAGATCGACCTGGACATCCAGAGTGACAAGGTCGTCAACAAGGTGACAGGTGAAGTCGCTACCGTACCCGCAGGGATCACGTACGGGGACCTCAATGGCCAACGGGTAGCCGTGTTCAGCGCTGCTTCCATTGGCGGCATCCAATTAGCACACAGTCCAGACTTCGCCCCAGGGACAGGGGATTTCACCCTCGAAGTCCTCCTCGATGCAGACAGCGTCGAACTGCAATCTGCGGACAACAGCACCATCATCCCGCTGTGCATGTGGGGTACTTACCATGCACCAGGTCAACCGATCTCGCTCGATGTGTTCTATGACAACAAGTACGGCGGTGCTCTGAACCTAGGGCGTTCTGTTGGCGGCTTGACATCGTACCTCGGGCTAGGAAACCTTGGACAAATTGACTTGAGCAAGAAGGCGCACTACGTCTTCCAACGCAAAGACGGCGTAGGTACCATCTACCGAAACGGTCAGCGGGTCCACACAGCCGCATACACCACCAACCTCAACGCAGCAGCCAATGCCCCGTTCCGCATCATGTCTCGACGTGGCGGTGGTACTGGCAATGTATGGTGGCGCTTCAACGGTAAGCTGATTGGTTTCCGGTTGATCCACGCTGCCATCTACGAAGACGGTCCCACGATCGAAGTCCCTGAGCATTTCTGACAGGCAACATAGAGGGAGGCCCGAAGGCCTCCCCTTATGCCGGTTTACACCTTCGGAGGGTTAGGGATGTCGAGGTCTTTCTCCTCATCATCCTTCTTACCGTCCTCTTCCTCTTCTTCCTCAGGCTCTGGCTCAGTAGCCGCAGGTTCAGCTGGAGTCTCCTCCGCACCGTCACCTTCTTCTACTGGAGCTTCTTCCTCAGGCGTCTCAGGAGCAGCGTCACCCTCTGCCGGAGCTTCAGGCTCTTCTGCTGGAGCACCTTCTTCACCGTCCTCGATCGGGATGTCCTTGATCTCAAGGTTCTCCTCGGTCACAGGTTCGACGTTAGCCGGTTCAGCAGCCGGTGCATTGTCATCAGCCCCACCTGGTGCAGCCTCAGGTTCATCTGCTACCTCCAGATCATCCCCTTCGCTGCCCTCAGGGGCCTCTGGCGCTGCATCCGACCCATCACCTGCATCAAGGTCAAGATCGTCACCAGCGTCTCCACCGGTGCCTTCCTCGCCCTCAGCAACTGCTGCGTCGTCAGTGCCTTCATCCAGACCGGTGTCGTCTCCTTCACCGCCGGCAGCATCGCCACCGTCATCCAGATCCAGACCAGCATCCTCACCACCGTCACCCGCATCAGCAGACATGGTAGCAGCTTCAGCATCACCGCCTTCACCACCTTCACCACCGTCCCCTGCGTCGAGTCCGTCAAGGCCTGCGTCTTCACCACCTTCGGTGCCGTCTCCGCCAGCATCAGCGCCATCCATGTCCAGGCCCTCGTCACCTCCAGCGTCTCCGCCTTCAGAGCCGTCGCCCAGGTCATCGAGACCATCGCCGCCTTCACCGCCACCACCCAGGTCATCACCGCCGAGACCATCGTCTCCGCCGCCCATGCCATCGTCACCCATACCGTCATCACCACCCGACCCGTCGTCGCCTCCGGTATCGTCACCGTACGAGTCACCCGAACCACCGGCCTCGTTCTTGAGGTTTTCCAGTTCGGTCTTCTCTTCGGTGATCTTGTCGAGCATCTTGGCACGTTTCTTCGCTGCCTTGACCAGACGCTTGACGTAGCTGGAGATCGACCCGTTGAGGCCGTCCAGGTGCTCTTCCGCTGCAGACAGGAGATCGAAGGCTGGGCCCTGATCCTCTTCCTTAACGGTGTTGAACACGTCCAGCTCCGGCATGATGTTGTGCTTACGCAGCCAACGGCGCTGGAACTCGGCTTTGACAACCGCCTTGATGTTCGGGATGAGCTGCTCCATGCCAATCGAGTAATCGGCCGCAAACATCTCTTCGCTGAGGTAGGCGTCGATGGTCTTGTCCAACGCTTCGCTGTACGAGTCGAAGGTTTCCATCGCCTTGCGGATGTCGCCCACTTCAGGAGCCGGCAGACCCACCATGAGGCCGTCAACGAACTCGTAGAGGAATGCATCGATCTGCATCGCCTCGTCGTCCTTGAACCGCTCGTCCTGCTTGATGTGGTCTGGGATGAGCGCCTTGTTCTCGATGATCAGGGCACGCATGTCTTCCAGGAAGATACCGCTGTTCAAGATGTACCGCCGCACGAAGTCGGTGAGGAACGGCTCGAACTTCTCCTGGTTCATGATGACGCGCTTGAGCAGCATCAGGTTGTTCTGCACGACCGTGGTCGCAAAGTCCGCCTGGTTGATGCCTTCCATGACTTCCGGCGACAGGCCGAACATCTGGATGTGCCGCTTGCGCATGGTCTCTTCGAAGTCCGAATCGATCGGCTTGTTCTGCCCATCACGCTGGTTGACGTTGAGCTTGGTTTCCGGGTAGCGGGTGTTGCCCGACACCACCACGTTGACGCCGTGGTTCTGGATCTGATCTGCCAAGCCCAGTGGGTGCGTGGAACCGATGATCCGACTGAAGCCTTGGGCGTTGACCTTGGCGTACTCGGAGAGCATGAACTCCACCGTGGACACTGGGTCTTCGTCTTCTGGGTCCAGCTCGATCTCGATGGTCTTGCCACCGACTGCGTTGTTGAGGGTTGCCAGGGTGTTGGACAGCATGATCGAGGCACGGATTGCACCGAGGATCTTACCGTCTTCCAGGACCGACTTACCGACACCGAATTCGTTGTAGTCGAACGCGATGTAGGTCATCAGTTCAGCCGGCACGTACAGCATGATGGTCTTCTGACCTTTCATGTGGCGGGAGAACATGATGCGGTTGATGTTTTCGGTCTTGCCCAGCTCGTAGTTGCCCGACAGTGCACCGGAGCGCAGACGCGCCAGCAGGTCCCGTTCGATCGCCTCGGAGTAGGTCTTACCCATCTCGTCGATGATCTCGTTGTGGAAGTCACCCATCCCCTCGAAGCCACGGCGGGCCTGTTGGATGATCTGGGACGCATGGCTGTCCACGTTGTTCATCTGGGACTTGATGTCGTCGTAGTACGACGTCTGGTCAGCCACGTTGATGGGGTTGCCATCGATGTCCAACATGACGTAGTAGCCGACGTGCTCAGCCGGGTTGCCGGGAACGTGAATCGGGATCACCGACTCCGACGGCAGGTGCATGACCAGTGGGTGCCCGTAGGTCTCCGTGTTGGTCTGCGCATGGGTCATGATCGGTTGCACGGGGATGTGCTGGTAACGACGCTTCTGGTACATGCTGCGTTCCACAGCCGCCAGGTTACGCATCGCTTCCTTATCACCGCCCTGAGCCCGGCTTTCCAACGACGCCCGCTGGTGCAGCTTGCCCCCGTAGATCCGGCGCACTGCCAGCTTACGGCGGGTCTCCACGACCATAGGCCGCTTGAGGATCGACAGGTTGTCAATGACGTCGACCGAAGACCCTTTCTTGGCCAGGATCTTGTTCATGTCGTTGGACGTGTCGGACAGCTTGTTGCGGTAGTCCTTGTTGGCCTCACAATCGACCAGCAGGTTCTCGAAGCTCACCTTGATGTCGTTGGTCTTCACCGACGAATCGTAGCTGGCGCTGCCTTGACCAAAGCTCAGGCTCTCGAACGACACGCCGGTGTAGCTGTCGACCTTGTCTTTCGCAGTGCTGGAGTTGCCCAGGATGCCCCATGGCAGGTACTGGCCCTTGGCATCGGTTTCTTCACGGATGTGACCGTCCAGCAGGTTGGTAGCCGACTCCATGGAGACGCCACCGTAGTTCTCCGAGTTGATGATCCGGTCGATGGACGACTCGGGCATCATCAGGATAGGGTATGAACCCGTCTCGAACATAACGTCGTTGAGCATCGGGTGCAGCAGCGGCCTAATCCTATAGGAATTATCGAAGAACTCCTGGACCATCCGCAACAGGGGGCCCGAGAGGTTGCTATCGAGCGTGTCATCCGACAGGCTGTAAAGCACCTTGGAGTCGGTCAGGTCACCGGGAGAAATGGTGGCCGAGATCAGGATCTGCCGTGCATAGTCCATGTCCGGAAGGACTTGGAAGAGGTTGCGCGAATCACGAATGTTTCCGATGGTCGTGTTGGCAACGTGAGCCATCACACGACCATCGGGCAACCGCATATTTCTGCTTTTGTTGGAATTGCCGTTCGGGTCTGCGCCGAGTTTGGAGATCGCTGCCTTTACTTCGTTCGGGATCGAACGTTGGGCAGTGAACTGCGGAAACCGCCTCACTTGGTCATTCATGCTTACCTCTTATCCATCTGGAAACTAAACGATGAGTACTCTTTATCAGATCTATCACGAGTCGGTGGCTAGGCTTGCCGCCACGATGGTGGTGAAGGATGAGGCGACTTGCGAGATCATCAACGGCCGACTGTCCACGTTGGGACGGGAAGTACTCGCTGAGCCAGAGACCTGGAAATACTACCTCAACTTGTCGGGTCAGTACCACTTTACTGACACGCCAATGAAAGTCACGTCCATGGACACCCACGAGGAGATTGACTTCACCCGTGAGAACATGGACATCCACCGTGCCACCTGGCGGGAATACCAGTACGACTCTCGGTACTACCGTGAACTGATTGCGCGGTACCCGCATCAAGACATGTTGATCCACGGGATTTTGTATCCGGTGGATATGGCCAAGGCAATCGCCTCGCCAGATCATAGTATTCTCTATTTTGACCCGACCTTGGTCGAAAGCCGAGAAACGAACCTGATCCCGCAGTTGCAGGAATGGATCAACGGCCTTTTTATTCGTTGGGCGGCAAACGATTACCGCATCAACAACAGTTTGTTCGTCACAGCGCGCCTGGGCATCCTCTTTATGGCCATGCCCAAGCAGATCAAGTCGATCCGCTCGGACAACTGCCGCACCAACATGGCCCACAGCTACCACATCCGCCGTTACTTGGCGTCATTTGGCCCGCTGGACCAGTACTACAACGAGATGAACGAGTTCCAGCGGCTGTACTTCTACCGCAACATTCGTTACATCATGCGCAACAACGGCAAAGACGAGGTTTTCCGGGAATTGGTCGAGAAAGTCATGACCAAGCGGAACTTCCCGGTGGCCGAATACACCTTGCAGCAGCAAGATGCCACCATCGCGGAAGACTTCGACCCGAAGATCCAGTATTTGCGCACCAGCATCAACGGCATTCCGTCGGCTTTGGGGGCAGACCTCAAAGACACCGGCCAAATGCTCGAGTTGCAGCGCACACTGGCCCGCTCGAACGCCGATGAGAACGAATACGCCGAGTCCTACATCCCGGCAATGGCCCGTCGCAGCCTTGCAGCCCAGGTCGAGACCAAAACCTTGGAATCGAACGTCCTGGACCTGAAGGAATCGGAGCCGTACACCCTCTCGGAGGTGCTGCTGAACCAGTGGATCTACTTCGCTGACAAAGGCCTCTACCGGACCATCCTGACGTTGCAGCTGCCGAACGGCGGGGAGAGCTTCAAACTCTCCATGAAGGAGGCGTACATCGTTTACCAGTACGTCTACATGCTCCGCCTGGGTGTGGACATGGTCACGATCCCCAAGATCATGGCCAAACGGGTCCGCCGCATGCCGCTCCCGACGTTTGAGGAGCTGCGCAGCATCACCACCCGTGAACACACCAGCGATGCGTTCATCCGGGAAGCCCTGAAAGACAACGTGCTGATCACCAGCTACGTGTCGGTGGACTCGTTCCTCAAAGTCTGCCAGGACATCCAGAAACGGATGCTCTTGCACCGTGACCTGTACGTGTTCCGTGAGGACCTGTTCCAGTACGCTGAGATTCAGCTGATGACGGACCGCATCTACGCCGACATTCCGGTCGACATGGATAATGGGCAGAACTACGCCCAGTGGTTGCGTGATCGGGGCATGAACTTCGAGGCGTACACCCCGTCGGAACTGGACGAGATCATGCTGAACATCCTCAACCAGGCCACTGGCCTGCAACTGAGGACAGCAATGACGCTCAAGGACATCCAGAAGGCGATGCTGAACATCATGTCGCAGCTGTCTTCGTACAGCCTGCAATACATTCAGCAGATCAACGAAGAAGCGGTCGTGATGTTCGACTGGCCGCACATCCGGTGGCACAACCCAGGCGGTAAAGCGTACGACCACCTGCGCCTGCCGGCGACCCTGGCCGTGCCATTGGACTTCTACGGTCGAGCCAAGCTGCACCAGGTCATTGACCTCAGCGGTGTGACCATCCAGGAGTTCGACCAGCATTCGGCACACGACTTGGACCTGACCATCGGGTTGGAGTTCGAGATGTCGGGCATGAACCAATTCATCCAGCGAGGGGTGGCCTTGGGCACCTTGTTCGGGGTGATCGTTGAACCGCCGGTGGACCTTGCGACCCTGAACGGCAAAACGTTTACCATCCCGGCACTGCAGTCTAAGCCCATTGCCGACCTTTTTGACAGGACCCAGACCGATGGCTTCACAAATCCTTAGTGGCGCAGAGTTTACCCTGGCAGCGCTGAAGGAATCCGACCAGGAGGCGTTCCAGCGCCTCCTGGGCTCTTTGCTTAAAGTGGGCATAGACCCGTCGGGATTCCAGTACGGCCCCATTCGCGTGGAAGCCGACACCCAGTACGCCAAGACTGCCGTCTCGATCAACCGCAGCCGTGCCGACATCTCCCTGTGGGGGTACCAGAACGCTCAAGACATCCGGTACCGCCGGATTGCCCTCTCGGCCCTCAAGAGCAAGTACGGTTCGACCATCCGGGCAGATGCACCTACCACGACCAAGGAACTGATGTCCATCTTCTGCCATGCCAACGGGCTTCACGACCGTTCGGACCAGGTGGTCGATGCGCCTGTCAGCGCCATTGGTAACGTGACCTTGCAATTCAAGGCGGGCCAGTTCCTGATGTACGGGTCGGACACGTTCGCGTTCAAGCCCAAGCAGCGCCAGCTGGTGGACGTCCTCAAAGACACCACCGTCAACGGGTTCCGGGCAGCGGCAGACTTCACCCCAACGCCTCAGGCCCTGCTGATCAGCCAGATGCAGGCGGACAACGCTGCGACCCTGCCTTACCCGTTGGAACCGGCCCGCATCACCTTCGGCACCCCAACGAAGATCAGCGGTTACCGTTACGACAACACCACGATCCCGGTCACGTACAGCGGGGACGGGTACTACCTGGGCACCGTCACGTTGACGTACTCCCGGTACGACTTCGGCTGGAGTCAAGGGGGCGCTCAGTTCCTGGTCCAAGGCCCAAGCATCCCGACGACCCAGTACATGATCAACGCCGTGGTGGCCCAGACAGGCTTGCCGATTGCGTTGGCCGACGTGAACGTAGAAACGTACGCGTCCGTACCGTCGGGCGCCGTGGAGACGCTCACCATCACCTTCAAGGGCACCAACCTGCGCTACACCGGTGAACTGACCATTGACTACAAGGCGAACTGACCATGGCCAACTTCTCCTTGGAACAACTGCTCAAGTACAGTCCCTTTGAGGCCTTGCTGATTGCCTTCAATGAAGCCCACGGCACCCAGTTCAACCCACGCTTCGTGGAACTGGTCTCTGCCACGGGCACTGCCGGGGCCAACCTGACAGCCCGCATCAAGGCCCGTGGTTCCCTCCCGAACACGGACGAGAACCGCTTCAAGGGCCAGTGTGATGTCACCATTGCACGCTTGGATCTGGGGGCGTTGTTCACCACCCCGTTCCCAGTGCCGTTCGACGGGGACATCCTCAGCCACGACGTGGCCAACGTGATCAGTCAACGCACGGGCATCGTGTTTGACAAAAGCGATTTCGATTCCGTGGTCTTTAATCAATCGTCCTTTACCCTCAAGGCAGCTGTCAACTCCTTGCGCTGGTACGGACAGATGACCATTCAGAAAGCCTAAGAGGTTGATATGAGTTCGTACGTCCGCCCATTGCGGTACAACAAGCCCGCGTATGAAATGCTGCTGGACATTTTCAACTACACCAACAAGACTGCCGTGGAACCGTGGCAGGTCACGTTCGGTGTGCCGTTCATCATGCAAGAGGTGGAACCGCAGATCAAGATCACGCACATCAACGCGTACGACGATCCGCGCCCTCACCACAACACCCTGACCGGCATCATCGTCAAACCGACCCCTGAGTCGGGCTGGCGCAAAGAGCAGCAGCTCACCTACCGCCGCTTGGTCATCCAGGATTACTTCATCAGTGTGCCGTTCGTGATCTACTGCACGGACACGGCCGATGAGGTCATTTTGAAAAGTTTGAAGGAACAGTATGGTCTGCATCTCGATCAGAACCTGGTGGACATTGAGTTCCGTCCGGTCGATCTGAATGCCGTTCTGTTCCAGACGCACATGGGCTCCATCTTGGAGACCGACGTCTGTGCAGACTTCGTTCCGCCGATTGCCCACAATGTGGTCATCAGGATGAAACCGGAACACCCGATCTTCATGGGCGAGATTTACGTTTACATCCGCGAAGCCGTACAGTTCTTGGACCGCGACATCAAGACCACCTTGGAAGTCAAGACCTACTTGGGTCCAGGGGATCACAACAAGATGCCAGCGGAAATGATCCTGCCGAACTCCCGCTTCGTGGATCACTACCATGTCCTCCAAGGCCAAAAGGTCGGGGATCTGGTAGGCGATTGGATTGTTGACACAGCGAAGGCCGTGACCCACGACAACTGGGTCTTTACCGATAACCAGAACCCGTTCAACCTGTACGGGGCCAAGGTGATCTACAACGGCCTGAACACCGGGGAGGTCTACATCAACGACCCCAAAGTCACGAACCTGCTGATCGTTCAGTTCTCAGATGAGCACTGTTCGAACCTGCGGGGCCAGTGGATCATCGGTTACTACAACCGGGACACCTGGCTGCGCCGCGATCGGATTGATAACCTGCCGATCCAGGACCAGTGACCCACGCTGCCAATCGTATGAACCGTATTCGTCTCTGACCTTATAAAGGCCACGCTCCCCATGAAAAAGATTGTCCCGACGCAGTTGTCGAACTACCTGCAAGTGTCCAACTTCCTGGGCACTCAGTTCGAGAAGAAACCCAACACCACGCTCAACCAGAAGTTCGACGTGCAGGCTAACGCTGCCGTTCAGCCTGGCATGATCCCGACCCTGAAAGGCTTCACCATCGGGATCGGCGGTCACACGTACACCATGGGCGCCAACCAGATCCCACTGAGCCAGGTCATTGACCACAGCTCGGGTGACGCGGGTCTGTACAAGCACCTGCCGTTCGTGATCCGCCCGATGAACGACGACCTGACCACCGGTGAACGCGCCAAGTACTTCCTGCGCAAGATCATCAACGTGGACAACGTCAACATGATCGCCTACTACGGTAAGCGCCTGAACCTCGCCGGCGTCGTGCCGAAGATGACCAAGCGCACCGTCGTGGACGACCAGACCGTGATCGAAGATTACGAGTACACCGAAGCCAACCTGTCCCCGGTTCCACCGTCCATCCCGAACACCGGTGCTGTCACCACCAGCAACGAGTACCTGGCCACCAGCGCCTTGGTACCCATGCCGTTCACCGAGAAAGACGTGGCTGAGCTGTACAACGTGGCTGAAGTGCTCTTCGGTGACCGCCGCATGGCGATCATCTCCGAGTTCGGCTTCGTCACCGGCATCGACGCTGACGTCTCCATCAACACCTCGGCGGGTGCGGTCAATTTCAAGGAAGTCATTGCCGGCCAGATTACCGCCCACATCAGTGGTCACTACGAGCTGATCTTCAACAGCAAAGGTTTCGACTTCACCCTGGAAGTCGGTGCCGTTCAACCCCTGCTGGCCACCGGCAACATCCCAACGGTGACCATGTCCCTGCTTGGCGGTTAATGAACCTGCCTAAGGTGAGAAGTAATGCGCTTTAACGACAACTCATTCATCTACCGGATCATGGGGATCGACAACGGCTCGTCCCAACTGGGGATGGTGATTGCCGATCTCGACCTTAGGTCTGGTCAGTACACGGTCCTCCACGCCGATACGTTCGTGGCCGAGAAAATGCTTGGTGAGCACACGGGGTTGGTCACAACCCACGGCGCTCGCTGGGCACGGCAGAACACCCTGCGCGATGCGGTCGCACGGGAGCTTCGGTTCTTCAACCCTCACGCTGTCGCTGTTGAGACTCCGTTCTTCATGCCTCGCCGTGTGCAGAGCTTTGAGACCCTGACAGAGATGATGATCTTCATCCGCCAAGCGGTGGAAGATTACAACCCTGGCTCTGACATCTACCGGGTGACCCCGGGCGAAGCCAAGCGTGCTGTACAATCTGCCAACTTTACAATGAAGAAGGTCGTGATCAAAGATTGCGTCCGCTCGTTGTCGAATATAACGTATAAAGAAGGCATTCGCAAAGATGCCCTGACGGAGCACGAGTACGACGCCATTGCGGTCATCGTCGCGCACGGTGAAGCTATTCGGAAAGCGGCCGGGTTCCTCAGGGGTTAAGCCTGTGAGGAATGACGTCATGTTAATTGCTGACGTGGTTAAGGTCTTGGGGAACACTACCTTAAAAGAGTTCCCATGGGGTTGCGCGGTCCGGGACACGGTGAACCTGTTCACTGTTGACCCGTTCCGGTTGAGCGATGCATCGACCGGGACTGATGTCCTCGCCGCCCTAGAGTCGCTGCCTGTAGAAAACCGTGACCTGGTCCTGAAGGCCAGCATCGACCCGAACCGCCGCTGCACCACGACGCCCATTGGGGGAGGAATGGTGGTGGAGCATGTGGACTCGGGCACGCTGACCGGAGACGAACTGGTCGCGGACAACGCAGCCTTGCGTAACGCCATGCTCACCCCGCAGTTCATGGGCGTCAGCCTGCTGGTACTGTCGGGGGTCTCGTTGGCCGGATACATGATCTCCACCTTGTCGGTCCACGAAGACATCGACTGGGGCGCTGTCGCATCGGCGTTCTTCAAAGTCTTCGGCCTTGGCCTTGGAGGTTAACCATGGAACCGCCAGTGAACACTGCACCACCTGCTAAGCGGGGTCTGACCTTCTACGTGGGGATCGCCATTGTCGTCTTGACCGTGGCGTCCTTCGCGGTGGAAGCCCTTGTGGCTTTTAAAGAAGGCCGGAGCATGAATCTGGAACTTATCAATAAGGTCCTGGACACGCTGCTGGCCCTGATGGGTTCGCCATCGGTCAGTGAATAGCACATAGAGCCACTCCAGCCCCGTAGAAAGGGCTGGAGTGGCTCTATGCTGTCAGGCAGGTACTTGCTCATCCTGAGAGGCGCTTTCGCCTTCTGCGGGGGTTTCAGGCTCCCCTGCAGGCTTCTTGACGTGGAGCGGGTTCTTGAACTCGTAGTGGTTCTGGAACAGGTCTCGCACGTAGGAGGAATCGTCCGAGGACTTCTTGCCTGGGCGGATCACCTTGGTGACCTCGATCTTGAACGGGATCTTGATCTCGCCCACGGTCACACCTTCCGGCACTTCCAGGTCGATCTTCACCACGTTGCACTGCTTGCCGTCGGGTTGGTTGAACACGTCGACTTGCAGCTCGAACTCCGTCCCAGCCAGTGGGAAGAAGTAGCGGGTCTTCAGCAGGCCATTGGGCACCAGGCGGGAGAAGATGCTGAAGGTCGATTCACCGATCTCGATCTCGTTCTCATCGCTGCCATCGGGCTGCTTCTCTTTGATGGTCTGGGTGTACTTGGATTCGCCGTCGTCGTTCTCACGCGTCATGCGGACCCGGATGCTGCCAAAGATGCCCGCGTCTTTCCCGAAGTCAGCAGGCATGCCCCACTGTTCTTGGTACTCGTAGCGGCTGGCGCCTGCTTTCATGGCAGCCAGGTCGTCCACCTTGCCGTAGATCTCGTACTCACGCTCTTTGACGGTCTGGCCTTGGGCGGCTCCATCGGATTCCATGGACGGGGTTACCTCACTGCCCAGGATGTCCGCCAGCGGTGTCATGGCAGGTGGGTTTAAGATGGCGGCCATTACTGATTTAGAAGACATGGTCTGTTCCTTGATTAGGACAAAGAAAAAATGAAGCGAGTCATAATAGATGGGGGCCGAAGCCCCCACCCATTACCCGTCAGTGCCTAATCAGGCAGTACGGATGCCAACGATGTCACGTGCACCGGAGATCGGCACCAGCTCAAAGCGGATGTTATCAGCGGATACCAGGTAGACACGGCCAGCACCAGCGGTCTTGCGACCAATGGCGTACATCGCAGCCAAGGCGTCAGCCAGTGGAGCGTCAGCACCTTTACCGCTACGGGTCGGTACAGACACTTCGTCGGTCACGAAGCCCAAGGCCTCGGCGTCCAACTTCACGTGCAGCATGGCCATCGGCTTGAAGATCACCACGACGTTCTTGCGGAACTCGGCGAACACTTCAGGATCATCACTGCCAGCCACCAGCATGTCGTTGCATTCCAGGTACTCATCGCGCTGGTCAGCTTCGGTCATGTAGTGCAGGGACGCCAGCAGAACGCGGGTGCGGCTCAGGAACTGGCTGCTGTACGCGGTGCCGTGCTTCTGGAAGGCCTTGCAGTTCAGCAGGTCTTCGAAGTCGGTGATGAAGCTGTCGATGTTCAGCTTGCTCAGGCCGAACTGGTCACGCAGGGCAGCGTTTACCTCGATGGTGAAGTGTTTGTCCAGGTAGGACAGGACGTTCTCGGCGATGGTGCCGCGCAGGGACTTCAGACGCTTCTGAAGCACCAGCAGGTCACCGTCGGACGAACCGATGGCACGGATGGAGTCCAGCGAATCCATGGTCACCTTGTCAGCCGCCAGCATCACGCCTTGGATGGCGTTGACCGAGGTGACGTCGGTGGTGGAACGGTGGCCTTCACCTGCGACACGCAGCGTGGCTTCTTCCAGGTTCGCCACCGAAGTACCCTGTTGCAGCATGGTCGGGTTACTCAGGTCCAGTTCACCCAGGAATTCCTTCCGGGCGATGGCGATGGTGGCTTCCAGGGCATTCAGGTCCACGGTGTCGATGTCCGACCCCACAAACAGAGAATCCCCTTCGACACGGTCGATGGAATGGCGCACCATGTTCGGGCGTTGTTGCTCACGGATCTCGTGGGCAGATTCGACCAGATCGTCGGTCATTGCGATGAACTCCTCGCGGATGGAGCCGTCCTTCCCTTTGACCAGGAAACGAACTTCGTTGTCCGGATCATAAGAACGGCGGGTTTGTTGTTTGATCGACCAGCTCCAGGTGAACTTGGAGCGGTGAGCGATTTGCCAGTTTTCGCCATTGATCCAGAAGTCGTCGTACGGACGTTCTTTGGACAAGTCGGGACCGTCTTCCTGCGCCTGGGTATGCACCGGCTCTTCACGGCGAGCGGGTTCTTCACGACGCGCTGGCTCGCGGGCCGGTTCAGGTTCAGGACGTGCACTGGCCCAGCTGGTGCGCTGGGTGCTCGACTGTTGACGTTCTTCGCGTTCGAAGACCGGGCTCTGCGTTTGCGGACGGGACGGCGAACGGCCACCGAACACGCTGTTGCTGGCGCGCTCATCCCGTGGCTCTTCCCGGTTGCCCCACAGGCCACCACTGCCACCGCCGAAGCTGCTGCGGCTTTCGTTGGAGAACACGCTGCGGCCTCCACCACCACCGAACCCACGATTGCCACGGCTGCTGCCACGGTTCCGGCCAGACAGGCGGTCGAGGATTTCCTCCCACTTCGCGCTGGCACGTTTCATCTCGTTGTAGATGTCGTCCGGGGCAGAGTTGGCCAGTTCACGGTCGGACAGACCGAAGTGACCCACGTGAGCATCGACCACCATGACCACGATGTCGCGCACCAGGGCTTCCGCTTCACGGTCGCTACGGGCGCTACGGACTTCGCTGTCAGCAATGGTGGCAATGACATCGATCAGGTCCTGCATGTTGTTGTTGTTCCACCGGCCTTGGCTCATCAGGCGGGCGTACTCTTCACGCAGAGGGTTGTCGGGGGCACGGTTCTCGATATAGTCGATGGTGCGGTCGTATACGAAGTTGACAAAATCGCTCATGATGACTCCAGCTGGATATTAGACGCGTTGAATCAGGCGTTGTACACCGCCTAGAACAGGCTCGTGCTCAGGGCTCGGAACGGTTGTCCGGGTCTCTGGGTCGAGCTTGACGCATGGGTTGAACCGGTTGTTACCAATCGGCATAGACTTGGGTAGTACACCAAACCCGGTGACCTCAGAGAACGAGGCATCCAAGTACATGGTGGGGCCAATCGGCTTGGCATCCTGCGACTTACCACGACCATGCGTGTCAGTCTGCTGCACGATCACCGAGGTGACCTTGAAGAACATGTTGTCGCTCGGGTTGGATACCGAA
>RCUU01000041.1_pt1 | contig 69968 bp, 47 predicted proteins | sample 2166211 | NCBI WGS metagenome assembly RCUU01 (sample SAMN09932620, study PRJNA488358) | compost metagenome | feature: garden; material: soil; isolation source: compost soil in phenylacetic acid-enriched culture | place: Germany: Experimental Botanical Garden Goettingen | collected 2016-01-27
TCCTTCCAACTAGTCTTTCAAGAATCGATATCACGGATGATGTTGCTGAGATTATACTGCATGGGGACGTCAACCATTATAACAACTTGTAAAAAAACAGCGATGCGGAATTTAAGCCGGGCATTAAGCCTATCTTTCCTTTAGAATCTCCATATCAAAAAAGTCCCGATATAGGAAACACTATAATATACAAAATATTCATCATAATACATTGAGTATTTAGATTGTTGTATCTCCTGTGTAACGAAGGGCTTTACGTTATAATAGATTCTTTTTCCACTATAGGAAGAGAAGTCTCCATATTCTCCGACAGCGTTGATATCCTTTTCCGACCTTACAAGCTGATAGAAAACAATTAGGTCTGTAATATCAAGAATAATTGCGATAATCCTCCATTAAGGAAACCGGTTATCTCCATACTTACACCACTGCAAATACCGGAGAAGATAGTAGCAGCACCACTTCATCTGTAACGGAATAGATGTAGCAATTTATAGAGAAAAAACCAAAAAAAGACGAGGGAATAAATAAAAAACCAGTATTATTTCCACAAAGAATGAAAAGAACACTGGTTCACAGTTGTAAACTATTTAACACATTCAGTACTTATTGCTATTGAGCAAGTCCGGATTCTTCTTGAGAATATATATAGGACTTATCTAGGTAACCTCTAGGAAGAGGCGGTGTTTTTATAAATGTTGATTTGATTGCAACATGTTGTTTTGTCTCTCCACTTTGTACAATCCCATGTAAAATCTCAAGTGCATGGTAGGCCATTTCTTTACTCGCCCGGTTCGCTCTGCCTTTCTTCATAGACCACGCCATTTCAGCGACACCAAGCCCCCTACTCTCAACAGTAAAAGCATGGGATTGCTGAATAACCACAGGCTCCGAATTCCCCTTCAAAATGACCTTAACCTCACCGCCAAAAAGATTGGGATCAGACATATACATAATGCCTTGAGTTCCAAACAATACAATTGTCGGCTTTTCAGGGGTCAAGAAGATTGAATTGGAGTCAAATAGCAAACTGCCAACCGTACCACATTCAAAGTTCAATGTGCCAGCCATTAGGTTTTCACATTCAATCTCATAAGGCTCATCAAGCTTCTCAACAAAGATATGCTTTCTGTTCTTATTAAGCGTTTTCGTAATACCGGAGACTTCCTTAACAGGACCCAAAATACTTAACATGGCAGTCAGAAAATATATACCTACATCAAAACCAATACCAGCACCAGGTTTAATAGTAAACGGAGAGTGCTCTGCCATAATTGAACCATCTCTATTCAGGGAGCAATGGAAGGAGGTTGCCTCTCCTATCATACCACTTTCAACCACATATCTTGCAGTCTGAATGCTTGCTCCCAAAAAAGTATCCGGGGCGACACCAAGATAAAGATTCTTTTCATTAGCAATTCGAACAAGTTCTGCCGCTTCCTCAAGTTCAACAGCTAATACCTTTTCTGAGTATACATGCTTACCGGCTTCGAGCAGTTGTTTAATTACACTATAATGTGCAGTTGGCGGAGTTAAATTAACGACAATTTCAATTGAATCATCTGCGATAATTTCCTCTATTGAAAGCGCCTGAATATTGTATTTATCAGCAGTCTGTTGAGCCCGGTCCGTATTACGGTCACAGCAACCGGCAATCTCCAAAATTTGAAATCGGTTTATCATTGAGCCTAAATAAGCACCGCTAATTGCTCCACATCCAAGGACTGCCACTCTTATTTTATGCATAAATTTCATCTCCTACTGTTTTATATAAGAACATAAATCCGATTCTTAGGCTATTCTGGAGTTGCTACTGCTTCAATCGATATGAGACAAAAGCTAACTTTCGACTGTCCGGTGCCCACGAATTGACATTGATTGTTCCCTGGCCACCGAACAACCGTACAATAGTACGAGATGCACCACCATTTGCTGGCATCAGACGCAGTTCAACTTGTTTATTGGCTGGATGATCTTCTGGCGCTACATCTTTTGCCTCGTATGCCAAATAAACAACCCATTGTCCATCAGGAGACACATGAGGAAACCAACAATTAGCCTCTTCAAAAGTCATTTGCTCTGGAGAACCTCCGTCAGTTCCTATGCGCCATATCTGCATCAAGCCACTTCGAGTAGAGTTAAAGTATATCCAGCGGCCGCAAGGTGAAAACTCTGGTCCGTCATCCAGACCTGGATGGTTGGTCATTTGCAGCTCCTGCCCACCATTTACAGGAATTGTGTAAATATCATATTGTCCGTTCCTTTCCGCACAGTACGTAAGTGTCAAAGAATCTGGCGACCAGCCATGCAAATAACTTGGCCCGTTTGGTGTAACAAGTCTCGGTTCTCCCCCTTCAATGGGAAGCACATATATCCTTGACAATAAGTCCTCCTCTGTAAAATGACTAATAGCAAGCAGTGTACCATCGGGAGAAAGAACATGATCGTTGTTACATGTCGTAGCGAATCCTGTATTAATCTGATTGACTGTTCCTGATTCCAATTCATAAGTGAACATATAGCCGTTACTGTTATACACCAAAAAGCGGTTATCTTTGGTCCAATTCGGGGCTTCAACGATATCAGTAAATTCTTTTAAAATAGTTCGTTCCCCCGAATCGATATCCAATGTTTCCAGCACGCTGAATGTATTCCTATCGTATAGCTGGTGTAGAGGCATACTGATCTTCACTCCCTTTTCCATCCTCCATTATTTGTAATGTTAGAAATTAATGAGTCCTTAAGTATTTGGTGCCGCATTGGTTCAATTCAGTTCATCTAAAGGTTGTGCGCTACCTTGATTCAGAAGTTGCATTAAATACTTGTTGTCTGTCAAATTGTTGATGCTTAGTTCCAGACCAAGCTGAGCTTTCGTATCTACATAACTGTAAGACCCTTGTTGAAAGTAACCTATATGATATGGAGGCTCTGCACCGATGTCCATCAGCGTACGGTACATTGATTTACGGTCATCAACAAACAGGCAGAAATGAAAAACACCTTGTCCATGATTATCCAAGAAGGTTCGCCACGGACTTGGAGATTCAGCAGGTTGTATAAGTTCAAGGATCATATGATTCAATACGTATTTTGCTGTCCTACATCCGCTGTACTCCATTTTATTCCCGTACGTATAGTGGATTAGCCCATTGTTTGTCATAAGTTCGATGGTAGCCGGCTGAACACCCAGCACTTTTGCCCAATATACACTTGCTTGCTCTACGTTATAAACGACAATGCAGATCTGTGTAAATAATGGTTGCGAAGTTTGAGTCATTATTCTTTCACCTCCTTTATAAAGTTTATAAATCAAATGTGTTAACGATAACACATTAAATAATAGATACTACGAGTAATGTGTTATCGTTAACACATCGATTATAAAACCTGATCCGCTTTTTCAACCTATTTTATTCCCTGGACTTAATTATCGTATCTTTCCTTTACCGTATCACGAACCATTAGAAATGGATCAATTTCCACAGTACGAGAAGGCACTGTAAAATCTCTTATTCGACGCTGGAGCAAATGCATAGCATGTTCACCTATTTCCATGTGAGGCAAGCCAACAGATGTTAATGGCGGGGATAGTAACGCTGACAAGGTATTATCGTATCCAATAAGTGAAATATCATCGGGTACCCGAATCCCACGTTCATACAATATCTGCATCACACCGCATGCGTAAATGTCAGAGGTTATAAAAACAGCCGTAGGCAACTGTTTTGCATTCAAAATTGATCCCATCGCCTTCCGGCCTGAATCAACCGAATACTCCGGCATAATCTTAATCCATTCCTCTTGTGGTGTGATTTCAGCTTCTGTCAGAGCGTCAATATAACCCTGATAACGGCTTCTTTCGACCGGATGTTCCAGTTCAGCACCAATAAAGGCAATCCGATTATGCCCTTTATGAATCAGATATCGTACAGCATCTAAGGAACTTGTGCGATCATTTACTATGATCCGATCGACGTTGGGCATATCATAGGCTCGTTCAATCATGACAACCGGAATATAGTGCTCAGATAAAAGACGGATGGATTCCTGCGAGATCAACGGATTAGAAGTGATAATTACTCCATCCACTCTTTGGCCGATCAAATCGTTAATCGGTCTGTTGTCTTCCTCGAGCTCCTGATGACATGCAAGTGTAATCACTTGATAACCGAGATTAGATGCAACAGCATTGATTGCCGAACTAATTTCCTTGAATTGCATATTGGCATTGAAAAGTGTCAAATGCCCAATTGTATTACTCTGATTCCTTTTTAATCCTTGTGCAATTTTATTTGGGATATATCCCATCTCATTTATTATTCGTTCAATCTCTTTACGCTTCTCCTCGGACACATAGCCATTATTATGGAGAACTCTACCAACAGTTGCCATTGAAACACCTGCAGCTCTAGCAACATCAGCCATCTTTATCTTCATGTTTTTTCTCCAATTAAAATATGTTATCGATAACATAATATCACATTACATAGTTCTAGCAAAGCTCTGAATTTAAATTCAAAACAACCGACCGATGCTAAAAAACATCATTAAAATTATATAGGAATCTGCAAAACTCTTCCTATAGGGAAAATGTAGGAGGCGAAGATAATGAATAAAAAATACGAAATTCGACTTGAGCCGAAAGAACGACGAATGGATTGAACAAGTTCCTCATGCCGATTCAACATCGTTAGTTGACCCGCCGAGTCATCGAACTGAATATTTTGGAAACTTTCGGGATATGAAACCTTCGCACCTGAACAGGCAATGGCCTTGGCGCATTCTCTACCGCGGAACGATTCGGCTTCGTGCGATCTGCAACAGTCCCCATGGCGTGAAGCATTTGCTTGCTGCACTGGATTTGAAAAACAGACCAGTTATATGGCCACGCTTCAAAAACGAAGAAGCATCAGGATATTCTTCGTTTCTTCCACGTGCCCAGACTGGGGTTTAGTCGATCGGAGCGCTGGCATGCGATTATGAATAAATTATCTAATTATGGAAAGTAAAATTTCTGATATATTTTCAACCAGAGATTCCGAGTCAGTTCGCAGTGCACAGAAGTACCTGACAAACGAAAAACTATCAATCGCTAGCGAAGATCTTGGAGACAGGTTAATAATCAAACAATAGGCTGGAGAAGGATTAACCTTCTCCAGCCTATATTATGTTAAACCTATATATTATCCTTGAAATCAGTTCAAAATGTAACCGGGAAATCTTTCAATCCCCGAATGATCATGCCCGGCCGCCATTCAAGCAGCTCTTCTTCTGTTTTTAGCCGTATATTAGGAAATCTTTTTAGTAAAATATTAATAGCAATCTCTCCTTCAAGTCGGGCTAGAGGAGCTCCCAGGCAGAAATGGACCCCTTTTCCAAATGCGATATGGTTGTTCACCTTGCGAGTGATATCAAAAGTATCCGGATCGGCAAATTGCAGGGGATCACGATTCGCGGAGGAGAATGATACAAAAAGCATTTCGCCTCGTCGGATATTTTTACCGCCATATTCTACGTCCTCTGTCGCCCATCTAATATTACTCACTTCGGCAGGCCCGTTATAACGCAAAATCTCCTCAATCGCTGGTTGGATCAATTCAGGCTGACTCAGCAGCAGCTGTTTTTGTTCCGGGTTTTCAAGCAAGGCAAGCATGCCGTTTCCGATCAAGTTGACTGTTGTCTCATGCCCTGCAATTATTAGAACGAAAACCAGTGCGTACAGCTCCTGCTCTGAGAGAACATCGCCTTCTTCCTCAACACTGATGAGGTCGCTGATTAAGTCCTCTTGTAAATTATGACGCCGCTCTGCGATTAATCCCTGTAGATAGTTTACAAAAGCCTTCATAACTTCGTCGCTCTGTTCATTCATCAGTGGATTGTTGAAACCTTCCATGATGATGTTGGACCATCCCCTGAACTTGTCCTGATCTTGTAGAGGAACCCCAAGCATCTCACATATCACGATAATGGGCAGTGGAAAGGCATAATCTTCAATTAGATCCATCTCTCTTTTCCCATGGTCAACTACCTGATCCAGTAGTTGGTTGCTGATTTCTTCAATCCTTCCACGGAGTCGCTCAATCATACGAGGCGTGAATGCTTTTTGAATCAGTCGGCGCAGTCGCCGATGATCCTCTGGAGTCACACTAAGCAAATTACGGGATATAATCTCCTGATGAGTTTCTTCAGTACCTTGAGCATTTTCTAAAAAAGGAGAATTGGTTACAAAGCGTGGATCTTGCAGAATTTCCACAGCATCATCATACCTCGTAATCAACCATGCATAATGACCGCTGGGAAGTAGAAATCGATGTACAGGGTCTTCCTTGCGAAGCTTCTCATACACTGGAAACGGCTGCTGAATAAATGACTGATTCAAATAATCAACTTCGGAATCCGGCTTCTCTTTACTCTCATTCGTCATCACAACACCTCCTAATTTAATGATAGTGAATATATCACCACAATATTAATACTATCATCAGGGATGCTTATTTACAAATTAATGACTAACAGGTTATTAATTTCATCTATATAATTAGAATTATAATCAGATCTCAGTGGAGACATTGAAATGTGGAATATTGACTTCATTAGTTAGTCATTATATGAACCAAGGTATCTTTTCTTTCACCACTGGTACAACACACAGGCCTTCGACTCTGAAGATTTTGCAGTTTTAGAATTAAAAATGTCAAATTGACAGATGAAATTAAGTTTGTTAGCATAACTACACAATCAATCGAGCAGAATGGAAGTGGAAGCATTGAAAGCGAAGAACAGGTACCAGCAAGAGCGTCGCAACATGAAAACCATGCGAGAAGAGAGCATCATAGAGGCAGCCAAGAAAGTATTTGTCCAGAAAGGTTTTGACAAATCAACTATGCAAGATATTGCCAATGAGGTTCCGCTGGGCATTGCTACCATATTTCGCTATTTTCCCAAAAAGGAGAAGCTTATGGTTGCTGTTGCCAAATCGATTATTTCTTCACAATCAGAAGCGTTCCGTTTAGTGCGAGATCTGGATCTTGTCTGTATAGAGAAGCTTAGCCGACTATTTGATCTCTTCATTTCGTTTCATGAGGAGGAACATCGCCAAAATATCCAACTTATTGAAGCCTTCGAAAGCTGGGCTTCTATGATTGGTGAACCGCTCAATATGCTTGATGAATACCATGCCGTGTTTGAAGACAATAAAATGCTGTTTAGAGCCATAATTGAGCAAGGTATTCAGGATGAATCCATACGCAAGGATATATCCATCGAAGATACCTTAATGACAATGATTAATGTTTTTGGCAGCTTTGCCAAGAAGATATCCATGTCCTACAACCTAGTTGTTTTTAAAGAAACTACCGGAACGACCCAGCAGCTGCAAGTTTTGAAAACCGTTTTTTTGAATTATCTAAAGCATTCCACTTAGCCTTATCCTGCTATTAAAGGGTGCGTAAATGAAAGGTAGCTCTAGAATCAAGGTATTTTAACGGTCAAGTTAAACCCGAGTGAAGCCAATAACTCATGCCAACACTCTGTGGAGCAGAACGGCATAGCAATCCGTTGATGTTCGGAGTGAGGATCACCTGTTGGAACCCATACTGCTCTTCTAACTGCTTCTTTAGGTATTCAGCTTGCTCCCTGGCCATCGTGTGAGAGATAATAGCCATTCCCCTTTCAATTCCTAATTCTCCTTTCAGCTTGAATGCTTTTAATACCCTGCTGAGATTTCCTATTCTGATATCCTGCTGTTTTCTGAGCTTAAGGGGACTTAAAATCCGATCAGGTAAACCATAAATATTTCCTGCTGAAATTACTGCTTGAAGTTTACCTTGAAACAGCTCTTCCTGTAGATTCAAACGATACGAATGTAGTTTCCCTTCGAGATTGCTCAGTATTCTCTTTCTCCCAGCCAAACTAGCGGCTTGTACAATCATCATAGCCGTCCCCGTGGAAAAACGAGCGGAGTCCACAACCACGACCCGACCTTGCGGAAAATGTCTAGCAGCTGCTAAAGCATTCTTGTAGGTCGGAGAAATTTCAGCGGACATACTGATGAATAAAACATCTGTATTACTAGAAACTGATGGTTTAAATAGTTGGATCAAATCTTCTGTCGTTGGAGCTGCTATTCCGGGTAATCTACCTTTCTCTAACACATATCGGAAGATATCCTCTGTACACAAATCTACAGTATGCTTGTATATTTGAGCGTTGCTAAAAACAACATAAACGGGGGCTATTTCAATATTCAGTTGTTTAATGAGGCCTTGCGGTAGTGGAGTCAGACTATCTGTGAAAATATGTACATTTCTCACCGAAAGCTCCTTTCGCTTATTTTTTTGCACTACTTTCTTTGAATTAAAATCCGTTGCGGATATATACGAATATATCATCCAAGTATTGATTAAAAGAAATAGCATCAGACACTTCATCAGGTGATTGTCTTGGCAGTAGCACATTGAGTTTGCCATCTACCAAAGGAAGAATGGCTGCGCAAACCGTTCCAGCGAGATGGTGGGTGTATATTGAAGAATAACGTTCGTGGAACAAATCGTCCAATACCTGCTGAGCCCTAGCCTGCGTCTCATGAATCACCTTTAGGGCATAAGGTTGAAGCGTTGGGTACATATTGGATAAAAGCACTAGCTGGTGCATCTTCAGGATCACTTCTTCCGTTAGTTGCATTTTTGCAAAAAGATACATTACTTCAACTGGTGAGGTCTCCTCAGGTAAATCGTTAATCAAGTCCACAAATTCATCAATGCTATGGTGAGTCATAACCACCATCGCCACCGCCTCCTCTTTGCAGGAGTAGTAGTTAGCAAAGGTTCTGCGGGAGTATCCTGCTCGCTGCACAACATCCTCAATTACAAATCCATCCATCCCTTTTTCCAAAGCTAATTGAAATGTCGTGTCCGCCAATGCATGCGCAGTCACTTCTTTTTTGCGTTCGCGTAAGCTTCGTTTACTCTTCATTGTTTGCACTCCTTACCTGTTTTTTATTCTTCTGAATTTCTAGAGTAGCATATAGGTTTAAGGGTACTTACTCTCTTACATTCTTAACAATAACATACAGGTTTTTAGCAGCAGTAAACCGTTCGGTTTGTAGCATTAAACGAAAAGTAGTATGAAACTTAAAAAATAGAATAGCAAACCCGTGCTTCGCACGGGTTCTAAATCAACTTTGTTTTTCTTCATTCTTGCTAAATCGCGGGATCCATTTCGTCACCTTGTGGGTTTCCCTTTTGGGCAGATCTGTTAATCACTTCATGCATTACAGACTCTCCTTCAATATCAAGATTAGGCAGAATCCGATCCAGCCATTTAGGCAAATACCATGCGGATTTACCCATAATCGTCATGACGGCAGGTACAATTAGCAGCCTAACCACAAATGCATCAAAGAGGATACCAAAAGCCAGTGCAAAACCCATCGACTTAATAATTGGATCTTCTGCCAGCATGAAACCTGTAAACACGGAGATCATTATTAAGCCAGCTGCTATTACTACACCACCATTGTGCCCCATACCCGCGAGAACAGCTCGCTTTGCATCTCCAGTATGTTTGAATTCTTCACGCATTCTACTAACCAGGAAGACCTCATAATCCATGGCGAGACCAAATAGAATACCCACAACAATAACAGGTAGGAAGTTCAATATAGGACCGGTACCATAGAAACCGAACAGACTGGAGAAATGTCCATCCTGAATAACAAAGACTACAAATCCAAACGTTGCTGCGAGTGATAGAACAAAACCAAGTACAGCTTTGACTGGCACCAGTAAAGAGCGGAACACTACCATTAATAAGAAGAAAGCCAATCCTATAATCACCAAACAGAATTTAGGGAGCGCTTCAGTGAGATTTTGGGATATTTCGAGATTAACTGCAGTACTTCCGGTAACCATCAGCTCCACATGGTTCTTTTTCAAGATTTCTGTTGCCTGACTTCTGATTGCATCCACAAGCTCTGTGGTTTCGTGATCGTGTGGACCCGTTGCAGGAATAATATTGATCAAAGCTACCTCTCCGGAAGGACCTGGTATAGCTGGTGATACATTGCCTATATTAGGCAACTTCTCAAGTTCCTTCAGTGAACTGGATACGTTGGTCATGAAATCTCCTTCGCCGTCCGTACGTGCCAGAACAATAAGCGGACTGTGGAAACCTGCACCATAACCTTCGGCAATCAAGTCATAGGCACGGCGCTCCGTTTTTTCTGTTGATTTTTGTCCGTCATCCGCAGTACCTAGTTCCATGTGAGAAAACGGAAGAGCAATTGCACCAAGCAGAACTGTGCCCAAGATAAATACTGTCCAAGGCTTTTGGGTTACTAGGTGTCCTAGGCGGTTGCCTTTACGATTCTCGCGTTTACGCGGCTTAAGCCACTTATTTCCGCTTTGAGCGCTGATCCGTCCTCCCATTGTTGCAAGCAAAGCGGGAACAAGAACTATTGAGGTAAGCATCGCCATGAATACACAGAATGCGCCTGCCAAACCCATTGCAGTCAGAAATGGAATTTTCACAACGGCAAGACCGGCAAGACCAATAATGACTGTGATTGCTGCAAAGACAACGGAGCTCCCTGCTGTTGCATTCGCGATGGCTATGGACTCGGAGCTGTCATAGCCATCTGCCAATTGCTGACGGTATCTAGAGACAATAAAGAGCGCATAGTCTATTCCAACTGCCAGACCCAGCATGGCTGCGAGCGACATTGAGGTTGAGGGAATATCCATCATATTGGAGCCGATCATAACCCCCAATAACCCGATTCCAAGCCCTACAACCGCTGTTGCAATGGGCAGTAACCCAAGCAGGAAGGAACTAAATGTTATGGATAGTACCAAAAAAGCAATGACGACACCGACGACTTCCGATGGACCCATGATTTTCATTTGAACATATGCAGATCCAGTAAGTTCAGCCTGCCAGCCTGAAAATTGCATTGCATCTGCAACAGATGAGATGTGTTCTCTGGATTTCTCCGTTACCTCGCCGGCTGGTGTTTTATAAGTTATGTCGATGTAACCTATAGTCTTATCCGCATTTAGCGACTGGTTATCATAGGGTCCTGCTACAGATTTCACTTGAGTGTCTTCTGTAATCTCTTTCAAGGTTTTCTGAACAACAGCCTGTGAAGACTCTGAAGATAATGTTTGATCTGCAGGAGCTTTAATAACTAGACGGGTTTGTCCACCATCTTCCTTAGGACCAGCAAACTCTTTATTCAGCAGATCAATCGCCACTTGGGATTTCAACCCTGGAATAGAAGTATTGTCATTAAACGCCGGCCCTAAGCTTAACGCCAGCAGCACTACTGCCAGTAAAACTCCTAACCCTCCTATGATTACTTTCTTTGCATTTCTTGCTGACCAGTGACCTAACCTGTATAAATATTTAGCCATTTCCTCTTCCTCCCGACATCCTAGTGTCTCTCTTTATGTATTCATTTTATATGAAAAGAAAGAATCTTGAATCGTCCAAAGGGGAAGTGGGGGACATGTACTTTTGGGAAGAAAAGGGGAAGTATATGGACAAAGAAACATACGACAGTATACATTCTGCCGTATGTTTCTTTGCAAACCATTAAATATGAAGAATTCCCCGCTCCAATGCAGTAACAACGGCCTGGGACCGCGAGTCCACCCCAAGCTTGTTGTAGATATTAGTTAAGTGCGCTTTGACGGTTCGTTCTGTCACTCCCATATCAAAGGCGATTTCTTTGCTTTTAAATCCTCTTGCCACCAACTGCAGAATAAAAAGTTCTTTATCCGTCAGAACAAAGTGTCCAACTTCTTTAATCGTAGGCACTTCGAAACGTTCTTTTGCAGCCAGGACTTTGGAAAGAACATCGGACTGCAGCAAGGTGTCTCCGCGTACCGCCGATTCAATAGTATGGAATAAATGATCTCTGCTCGTATCTTTGAGCAAGTATCCTTTAGCACCAAGAGCCAAAGCGTTAACCATTAATCCATCCTCATTGTAGGTTGTCAAAATAATGACAGGAATCCCGCACTGCTTCGCTTTTAAAGCTCTTAAGGTCTCCTCTCCACTCATCACTGGCATATTTAAATCAAGCAGGATTACATCAGGTGAAAGCTCCTCAATTAAATGAAGAGCTATCTTTCCATTCTCAGCTTCGCCGACAATCTCAAAGCGTTTATCGGTCTCCAATATCATTTTCAATCCTTCTCTGACGACCAAATGGTCATCAACAATTAGTACTTTATATGGGTTCATATCCCTTCCCCTTTATGAATCGGAGCTTCGATTAGAATATGTGTGCCGGTTGGAAGGCTTTGAATAGCGAGTTCCCCTCCAATTAACCGGACGCGCTCGTACATTCCCAGTATTCCATAATGCCCTGTTTTTTTCCCAATCATGCTGGTATCAAACCCTACCCCGTTATCTCTGATTTCTACTTGAAGACAATTGGACTGTTCCTTCACAATAACCCAGACTTTATCAGCTTGAGCATGTTTTGCTACATTCATTAAACATTCACTGACAATTTGCAGACTGTGCTCCTTCTGGGTTCCGGTCAAAGGGGAAACAATCTCAATTCGCTGAATTAAGCTAATGCCGGTGGCCTGGATAAATCGCCGCATTTCATCATTGAGTGCTTCCTCAAATTCCATATTAGAAGCCGACTTCTCCCGCAAATTATCTATGGCCAGCCGGGCTTCAGCCAATATTCTTCTTGCCTGCCCCATAGATATTTGGAGGAACTCCTGCGATCTTGTAATATTACCATTAGATATATGAGCATTCACTGCCTCAAGCTGCATGATAATTCCAGCTAACCCCTGTGCGAGGGTATCATGTAAATCACGAGCCAAACGTTGGCGTTCATTTGCAAGTGTGAGTTCTTCAACTTTTTTATGTGCTTTCTCCAGATCCTTTAGGAATGTTTGAGTGCGAATTCGGGCATGTACCTGCTGAAAAAACAACGAAGCATAAGCAACTACAACAATAAGCATTAAAAGAAAAAGAGGAACCAGCAGAATAAGGTCATACTGATTGCCCAAATACACTGTGGTATAAAAAAACATTAAAATACAGTACAAAACTACTAAGGCAATTTTTCGTTTATGGTAATAAAGCCCGATGCTTTGACCAATTAGTACTGGAAACAAACCAATTAAAACAGCCGGAGAGCTATCAGGCATTAATAAAGCACAAGTAAAAATCAATAGACCCTGAATTACAAAATAGATCCAGTATTTTGATACAGTGATTCTGTATAAATTCCAATGGAGAATGACATGCATTGTATACACCGCAGTGAAAACAAGACTAATAATCAAATTAAGTCCGTTTATATTCTGCAATATCATTGAAGCTGCATATACTAATGAAACCCATAATAGAATTGGGAATCGGGCAACGATCATCTCATCAACGGCTTTACCTTGAAGTTCTCTGGTTGTTTTAAATATTTTAAGAATCTTCATCTCATTCCCCTTTACTTTATACGGTCCAATGACTTTCTACGAAGAATCAGTCTTATTATCCGTATGGAACAAAAATAACCAACCAGCAGAATGCCGCCAGTGTACAACGTAACGCGAATCTTTCGGAAACGGCTTTCCTTTTGTTTTTCCGCTTCCTGGAGGGTATTCAGTGCCTCCGATAACTGTTCACTTTGGCGGGTATTCTCGGCCATTAACTGTTCATTCTGTTTTTGTAAATTCTCGGCCATTGACTGGGTTTTCTCCAGCTTGTCCATTGTAGCCTGATAGTTTTCCTTCAACTCATCAACCTCTTCAGGCAGCCCGGTAATTGTATGATACCCATTCTTGATATCATTCCATAGCCCTGCATGGGCTTGTTCGGGAAAACTGCACAGCACAATAAGAAAAACCAGCATCATATATAAGCTAATACCTAATTTAAAAATCACCTTAATCATCTGTTGACCTTCATTCTGCGGTATGAAGCCCGACAACTTTAGAATTTACAGCCTTGTAAAACTTTCTCTTATCCGTTCTTTTCGTCCTTCCTTCTGTTAAAGCAGTGACCTCATGCAAATTCTGGATAGACGCACCCGCTATCTTGGCTATTACCTGATCAGATATGTTAACATTTCCATTTATAACTTGAGTATTCACAAATAGCTCCCTCCTCTTTTATCAAGATTGTACTATAATTCATTTGGATTAGAATCGTACGAAAGGGAACTATAAAATGTACTAAAGGGAAGTGAAAGAAATACAGTTCAATAAAGTGGAGGATAAAGAAATAAAAAAAGCATAGGGAAAGACCCCCTATACTAGGGATTAACAGCTCTTTAGTTGTATTCCAGTCCATGTCCAAAGGGATATGCTACATCTGATTCAAACATCATTGCCATCATATCTCTATTTTCTTTTCGTTTTGGAGGGTCCAACCATACAAGAGCTAGGTCTGCCTCATCTCTATTTTCTTTCCGCAGCTTTTTGAACTTCATTGTGCCACTCCACAAAATCTTTGACCGGCAAAGACCCCATGCAAGTAAAAGTCGTTATTTTTTTGTTCCAGATTTGCTTAACAACATCACCGCCAAAATTCCTTCCGCCTTTTGCGGACTGAACATAAGGCCCGCTTTTTCCGCAACAGCCATTTGACTTAATAAATCTTCGACTCTTTCTTTCAATACTAAAAGCCATAACTGGATAAGTATTCAGCTTATTTTTTCGAACTAATTGGCGTGCCTTGCTAATACCAACATTTAGCACAATGTAAACCAGAGGGGTAGCAATCGCTGCATAAATATTTTGGGTGACTAAATAGCCAATAATCTAATGTTCAAAACAATGTTTACCTGATTGAACAATCATAGTATTATCTCCTAAAATAACCTCAGCTGTCATATTACCAGGCACCTCGATATTATATATCACTTTATTCCCGGACACTTTCCATTCGCTCGTTATTTTTCCGTAAGGCGACATATAAGACACACTGACCGCTCCCAATAATTTATTGGGGAATGGCTGAATTTTAATTTTGCCATTCTCAACGACGATACCGCCCACGCGATCGAATAACCAGCCCACAATTGCCCCATAGGAGTAGTGGTTTAAGGAAGCATGCAAATCTCCATGTTCATCTATTCCATCCCACTGTTCCCAGATTGTAGTTGCACCTTTTTTAACCGGATAAATCCAGCCTGGACATTCTTCATGCAGCAGCAGTTTATATGCTGTTTCAGAATATCCGTAATCCGTTAATACTCGCGGCAATTCATGAGTAGACAAAAAACCGGTGTTTTGACAATATCTATTTTGTATTACTTTGTCATTGAGCATCTTAGCAGACAATTTTGCCTCTTCACTTGTCAACATATCTAAAACAATTGGTCTAACATATCTGCACATTCGGGGCGATTCGATAGTACCGTTCTTCATAGCAAGATGTCTGTAAGCATTCTTTGCGTTCTCAGCCGCTTCTCTATAATACAAGCAGTCCTCTGAGTATCCGAGATGATCAGCTAATTCACTGACAATTCTACTAGATAAATAAAGATAAGCAGTTGCAACTTCCGGTTCACCTTTTAGAGCAATTCTCGACATATCCCGAATAATATTGGTTCCCGGTTCCAGCCATTCTCCCCAATGCATGCCAGTATCCAGCAAATACTTTTTATACGGATTACGCCAATTACGCAATCTGGTTTTTTTATTTGCGCGGACCAAGCTGTAATTAACCCAACGTTTCATAGCATCGTATACTTTTTCTCCAGCAGAATAATCTGCGTACCGGTCACCAATTTTTTTGGCAACTATAGTCAAAGCATCACACCAGCCGCCTGCTCCATCAAACTGCATTCTTTTTCGCCCATTGGGGGCTACCATAGGTAAACAGCCATCGTCAAATTGTGCTGAAGCTAGCTCCTCTAACCACCTTTTTGAGAACGCATAACAATCCGTCAAATACATTGCAGTGTGTATATAGGCTTGAAAGTCTCCAGTAAAGCCGTCTTTTTCTCGCGTTGGACAATCTGTTGGTACATCGGTGAAATTCCCCTTCAAGCTCCAAAGGGCATTCGAAAAAAGTTTATTGATATCTTCATTGTTACAATAAAATTCACCTGTGAACTCTAAGTCCGTATATATAGCAATTGCGGTCACCTTGAATGCTTGTACAGCATCCAGATTAGTGATTTTCATATATCTGAATCCCATATAAGTCCCATACGGTTTGTACAGATTTCTTCCTTCTTGAGAAATGTATCTTAATTTTTGATAAACGGTTTTTTTGGGATTTTGAAAGTTTGCGTTAGTAAAGTTACCGTTCTTATCAAGCTCTTCCCCAAACATCATTTCAATAGCTTGACCTTTGGAGGACAAAAAATCAATTTCTACATATCCCGCTATATTTTGTCCAAAATCATAAACCTTTTCTCCAGCTGGAGTAGTAAACAATTCCCCTTCAAAACGTTCATGTTCTGTAACTAATGGAGCATTTGAACATACTAGTGTCTCCTTAGTAAATTGCTCCTCAACCGCATTATGCCAATCATTTATGTTCTGAATATCAATGCAGGCATCATAGGTTTCTCCTTGCATCAAATCCGAGAATAATAGGGGGCCTTTTTGAGTAGCCTTCCAAGAGCTATCGGTCACTACTATAGGTTTATTATCAAGTTCAATTTGAGCTAGAAGAGCCAATTCGGTTCCAAACCTATAGGTAGAACCGGTATTTTCCATCGAACCTCGATACCAACCATCTGTTAATAAGAAAATAATTTCATTTTCCCCTTCATGCAGATACTCCGCTATATCATAGGTTTGATAAATTTGCCGTTTATTGCTTTGAAAAGTCCCTGGAGCTAGAACGGTTGGAAATCGTTTTCCATTAATTATTATTGAATAAATCCCCTTTGCTGTTGCGTATAAACGAGCTTTATTATATGAATGAACTTCAAATTTCTTTTTCAGAATACTTCCAGGATATCTCTTCTTTTTATCAATCACATAAGTTTCTGGATTGATCCATTTCCCTTCAAAGTTATCTTTCCCCAAGGCAATTTCTAAAGTGCTATCCGAACTGGATTTTATTCCTGATTTACTGTACACGGTGAGAGTGTAGTCTATTTTTTCCTTCCAATTAAATTGAATAGGCACCTTATAAAACATTTCACGACTTTCGATTAGACTTGAAGTAAAATCAGTCCCTCTATCTCCTTTGAATTCTAATTGAAACGCCTTTTGATCCTCGCCTTCAATATTCCATGTAATGCGTGGAGACCTTTCGTCAATTCCAATTGGTTTATGCATATAATCTGCTTGCAAACGGACGGATTTTATCATTTATACATCTCCCTTTACGTCTCTACATTTTCAATTTTTAATGTTATCCCTGTGTTTTTCTACATTAAGAAGTAACAACAACACTATCATGATTATCCCTGTAATCGTTTCTAATCCAACAAAGCCAAAGCTTATAGCATTTTTTACAATTCCCGTTTGCTCAGCGATCAGATTTCCTAATTTATCGTAATAGGGAGCCACATATCCTGCTGCAGAAATAATCCCATTGAACAGTCCAAGACTTATCCCCCCCATCGTTACTGCGATAATATTGTATATGGACATTGCAACTCCATCACAACGGAATTGAGCCTTGTATTCTATATGATCCAATACATCAGCGAATAGTGCCATAAACATATAACTTGCAGGTAACCCTCCAATATTTTTAATAAATTGGCCTGCCAAGAATAAAGACATATTTGTTGGGAACAACCAACAGATTAACCCTCCGATGACAAAAATCAAACTTCCCCAAATCATCGTATTCCTTTTTCCTATTCGCTTAGCAATTGGCCACACAGCAAATACTCCTATTCCCATTGGAATCCCACCAATCAAGGATATCAACACTTGTGTAGTCCCGTCGTTATAGGTTCCTAGAACATAGTTGCTAAAGTAAACCAGGCTCATATTTTTGATAAGTCCGCCAAATGTAAATACTAAAAAGAATAATAGAATAATAATCATCATTTTATCAGTAGCGATAGTCCGTAACTGTTTTAAATACGGTATTTCTATTGCACCTTTTTTTTCAGCTTCAGCAGTCACTCTTTCTTTAGTGAAATAATATTCTATTAAAGTGAGTGGTAACGCAAGAATTGATAAAATGCCGATTAAAACAATCCATAAATCTTTATCCAATCCAATTCGGGGCATTATTACCATAGGAAATATAAACGCTACCAGAATTCCCGTAACCATTACATTTGTTATCTGATTAAAAACAGATAATTTACCACGAACAGTGGTATCCCTTGTTGATAGAGGAGCCATTAAATTATGGCTCATATTGAAGATGGTAAAAGAAAAGGCATAGTATAAATTGTAAGAGAGCATAACCCATATGATTTGAATCGTTATATTACTTTGAGGCACAATAACTAGAAGCAAGCCGGATAAGGCCACCAACGGGGCAGAAATAAACAGCCACGGTCTGGCTTTACCTTGCCTTGTTTTTGTACGATCAATAATGTACCCCATAAAAATGTTAACAATCACATCAAATATCTTAGATATGATTGGAAATAATACAAGAAATAAACCGCCCCAAACACTTGTCAGCTTTAAAACATCTGTGTAATAAACGTTTAAATATGTTGCAAGTACTCCATTTAATAATAATGCTCCAGCCGGACCAACCAAGTAGCCTAAAAATTGCTCTTTTTTGGAAACGTTATCATTACTCGCCTTAGAATCCAATAGTGGTTTATCAAAAAAAGCAGAAATTGCTTTCATTATTTTTCCCTCTTTTGATTACCGGGCAAAGGCGGTGCCGTAACTTTGGTCAACATACGCTTAATGCCTTTGATGGGATGTCCGTTCAATAAGTCAATTAATCCTGAGGCTACGTAATAATTAAAACGCCCGGAGCTGGATACAGACATGGAACGAATACTATTGTTCGGCATCATTTTCATTAGAAACATTCCGTTCTTTCTGTCCATATCCCGCTCAGGTCCTTCGGGTAGCTTCTGTGACTTCTTAAACTGTTTCGCACCTACTCCGACTACAGCATTGTGAAAAATCCTTCCGATGAAGGAACTGGTTAGTTCATCCAGCCTTGAGTCAAGTGAAAATTTAGGCTTATCTGCAGAAGCGTAAGAGATTCGTCTTCCCAACAAAGCCTCAAATTCGCTGATTGGAACTTCCGTTAATCGTTCAGGGGCAAAGTAATGCGGCAATTTGCTTTGATTATAAGGACTCTGAATTTGGGGTTGATCAGTTATTGAGAACGAGACGGATAATCGGATGTCTTCTGAGGATGCTCCAATCATTGCTCGATACTCTCCGTTTTCAACAACCCAATCTTTGTCTTGTATGTTATAATACGCAAGGTCCTTAATGTCAAAATGCATTTCAACTTTTTTGGTCTCACCGGGGTTCAAGTAAACCTTGGAAAACGCCCGAAGTTCTTTAACCGGTTTGAATACATCTGTTTGTGGATTAGCCACATATAACTGAACAATCTCGCCTCCGTTAAAACCTCCTGTATTGGTGACCTGGCAACGTATAATGATATGGTCGTTCGAGCACTCAATTTCTGGTGCAGTGTAATTAAATCGGGTATAACTGAGGCCGTATCCAAATGGATATTTCACACCTTTTCCCTGAAGATGGTCAAAATACCGATAACCTACATAGATTGATTCCTTGTATAACTCCGTTTTGTTAGTAACAAATTCTTGTCCGAAAGGGACATCACTATATTTCTCCATCCAAGTTTCTGCCAGCTTGCCGGAAGGATTCTTCTCACCGAACAACAGCTTTGCTGCTGCCTCACCCCCGGCTTGTCCGGGAAGATACATGTTCAAGACTGCTCCGAGTTTTACTTCAAAAGGCATTTCCACAGGAGATCCACCGAAAAGAACAAAGATAATCTTCTTGTTCAGCTTCGTCAATTTATTCAGCAAAGACAGCTGATTCTGGGGCAGGCTCATATTTACACGGTCATACCCTTCGCTTTCGGTATAATCAGTCTGCCCGCCAAAGAACAATATAACTTCCGCTCCTTCAGCAACCTTGAGAGCCTCGTTTTCGAAATGAGACTCCGGCAAGACTTCTGATTCCCGATATCCTCTGACAAAATCATAAGCGATTTTCCGGTTATCAAAAGCCGCCTTTGGAGTGGTCATCATTGCTGGATTGATCAAAGAACTTCCGGCACCTTGAAAACGCATTTTATCAAACAAGTCTCCGATAACGACGTACTTCTGTTCCTTGTTCAAGGGCAAGCAACCATCGTTTTTCAGCAGCACCGCGCTATCTGCAGCAATTTCTCCTGACAGCAAATGATGCTGTTCTTTATCAAAGTCGACTCCATGCCTGATGTCCGATGTACGCTGAATCAGTGTCAGCATATTTTTCACGGCCTGATCGAGCGCCGACATCGGCAAGCTGCCGTTATGGGCAGCATCAATAATGCTTTTTCTGAAGTATTCACAATCGCCTGGCATTTCCAGATCCATACCAGCTTTAATGCCTTCCACCCGATTGGACACTGCTCCCCAATCACTGACTACAACACCGTCAAATCCCCATTCATTTCTTAAAATTTCTGTCAGTAAGTTATAATTCTCTGCACAATAAACACCGTTTACTTTGTTGTAAGCACACATTACGGTTGCCGGCTGTGTATTTTTGACAATCATCTCAAAGGCTTTTAGGTAAATCTCACGTAACGCTCGTTCATCAACTACTGAATCCCCCATAAAGCGGTAATTTTCATTGTTATTCACGGCAAAATGTTTTAATGAGACACCGATACCTTCATTTTGGACACCTTCCACAAAAGCGCTGCCAAAAACACCGGAGAGATACGGATCTTCGGAGAAATACTCAAAATTACGTCCGCATCTGGGGTTTCGTTTGATATTAACAGCAGGTCCCAGCAGGATGTTCACTCCGAAGTGATGACACTCTTGTGCAATCGCAGCACCCATTAATCGAGTGTTCTCCGGATTCCAGCTTGCCGCCAGTGTCGCACCTGTAGGAAAGGAAGTTGTTGCTTCACTTTTATTTAATCCTAAATGATCCGTCTGTTCGCCCTGCTTCCGCAGACCGCATGGCCCGTCCGTCATATAAATGGACGGGATCGACAGCCGTGGGATTGGATTCGTTTTCCAAAAATCTACACCTGCCATTAAAGCTGCTTTTTCTTCAATTGTCATTTCTTGAACTAATTTATCTAGTGTGTTCATAAACTTCTCCCCTCTAGCTTTGTTACATTACTATTGTATAAAATAGAAAACAATTATTATTTCTGAAATGTACTTTTTTTTTTAGATTTGTATTTATTTTTGTTGACTTCAATCTGCTCCCTTGCTATCTTTAAATTGTCTTAGACTCTGCCTTCTTTAGGTTTACAAATGGGGGAAACACATGCACAATATAAACGGTATTTTGAAACATCTTTATCAATCCATGTTGATACCCTCTTATCTATACAAGAACAGTCAATTGGTGAAGGCTTTTCCTCAACAAGGTGGCTCTACACTTCCTCCCCTTGAATATTTAGTTCAGCTTTCTTCGTCTTGTGATCAAGTGACCTATTTATCAACCTCTTTCTTTGCCTATTACGGTATGATTAGAGTTGCCGATGTCCATGATACATTCATTATTGTGGGACCAGTGAGTCAAATTCCTTATCTCAAAGACACCCTACGTATTATAAAGAGGGAGTTTGTCATTTCTGAACAGGATGAATCTCAATTTGATAGCTTTATGAAGCAAATTCCTCCCATGCAACTGCAACAGTTTTTGAAACATCTGGTGACAGTTCATTACTTTATCAACGGAATAGAACTTCCTTATTCCGATTTACTGGAAGTGGTGAACGCGAGAACAATTAATGTGCAACAGGCCGAGAAGACGTATCAGAACAAAGAAAATCTTTATTTCAATAATTCTTATGAAATTGAGATGCAGATGTGCGCTTGTGTGGAAAACGGCAATGAGATTGGATTATATAAGTTCATTGAGCAACCTATAATTACCCACGAAGGCATTTTGGCAAAGGATAGTCAAAGACAAGCCAAGAATACCTCAATTGTAACTATTACAATTATTACGAGAGCAGCTATTCGAGGAGGCCTGGATACGGAAATTGCTTATCAATTGTCCGACTTATATATTCAGCAAATTGAACATTTGAATACTCTTGAAGCTATTCAAAGCTTAATGAAGGAGGCTCTTTTTAACTTTACCAGAAGGGTATCTGAGGTGAAATTTAAAGTGTCGGAGACAGGGGATATGCGTACAATCATCCATTATGTATTAATGAATATTAATCAGCCGCTTACCGCTACTGGACTTGCCGAGCATTTTGGCTACAGTCGTACTTATTTATCCGCGCTATTTAAAAAAATCACTGGCATTACAATCCACCAGTTCATTCTCGATTGCAAGCTGGAAGAAGCAAAAAACCTGCTTATTTGTACAAACAAATCAATTAGTGAGATCAGTAATTATTTATGCTTTTCCAGCCAAAGCCATTTCCAGACTGTGTTTAAGAATTCCTTTAAGCAGTCTCCCTTGAGATACAGGAAGCAGAATCAGGTAATTAACATCAGGAAATAAATAGTTATTTATCTATTCATTTTGACTCAGTTGCCGGAACGCACCAGGAGTCATTCCACAATATTCACGGAATACCCGATAAAAATGATACATATCATATATCCCGACACATTCCGCTATGGATTGTACACTTAAACGAGTAAATTTTAACAGTCCGCAACTATGTCGAATTCGTAGTTCCTGCAGAAACTGCTTATACGTTCGCCCTGTTAGTGATTTGAAATTCCGTTGAAATTGACGAGTACTCATGGCCAGACGACGACTCATTTCCGAAACCGGAATAGAATTCATGAAATTTTTACCTATTATATTAAATACTTCTTGAATAGAAGTACCGTCATCACCAAATGTCTGTAAATCAGCTTTTATAGGTTGAGAAAGAAGAAATTCCATAAACAGACTCCAAATTAATACAAAATCACCGGAATAAAGTTCATTTGTTTCTTGATAGCTGGACATACGCTCAAGCAATTTGATCATTTCTTCCTTATATTGTTTATAGACTTTCCACTTCATAGGAAGCAGAGGAGCTGCCATTCCCAAACTGTCGGTACGATGGACAATTTTTATTAGCTGAAACTCAGACCCGGCCTCAATGATCTGTAATCGGTCTGCTTCGCTCAAAGGAATAATATATAACTCGCCCTTATTAACTTCGAGGTCCAAGAAACCTAGGTCTAGTCTACCATTTCCTTCTTTCACATAACTGATCATAACGTAGGACGGGTCATTGTTCATTATGACACCCCTTTCAATAAATGTTATATAACTGTCTCTTTCCGTCGCTCCAGGTCATCCAGAATCCGAGTATATTGTTTCTCCAAAGAATAAAACAGTAATAGTAAAGCTATACAGATATATATCACCAAAGGAATATAAATATTAAAGACAATAATCATCTGTTTAGCCATATCCGGTTGAATAGATGCCCCCTCACTGTATTTACCTAAGGCAAGCAACCAACCGATTAGTGCTGTTCCAATTGCTGTTCCCATCTTCCCCCCAAATGCGTTAACACTGTTCGTTAATCCAACGATACGTTGTCCATGTTTCCATTCTCCATATTCAATTGTATCGGTACCAAGCGGTGATAATACGATCATAAGAGGAATCATTCCAAAAGATTGAAGCACCGAACCAATTAATCCAATTGAGACACTTGAGAGGTCCGTTAATCGTAAAAGCAGACCGCAGATCCCAATAACCAATCCAATGAGTGCTGTGTTTCGTCTGCCAAATCTTTTCATAGCTGGACCGGATAATAAAAAGACGACAATGGTCGGAATGAATCCTACAGCTCCCATGATACTTACCAAATTTACGTTTCCCCATACATACTTGGCATAATACATCCCTGCTGTATTAGCCAGTGCAAACAACACACTCGAGAGGATACTGATGAAAAATACAATTAGCCAATACTTGTTTCTAAACAATAGTTTAAGTGATTTCCCTAAGGACAAGGTTTTTTTCACTTCACCAGTTTCCTTCAATAGTTCTGTGCTGTATCTCTCTTTGGTGGAACGAAAAGCAATATATACGCCAAAGGAAGCAATTGCTCCAAAAATAAGCGCAAGTACCGCCCATTGTATTCTTCCGCCGCCCATCGCATTAACAATGGGCAGAAAAGCTACAGCTACGATCATTCCCCCCAAATATCCAATTCCGGCACGATAAGCCCCCATTAGAGAACGGTCTGTCGAATTCCTGGTCGTCAATGCCATTAAACTTCCATATGGAATAGCAAGCGGTGTATATACACAAACGTAAAATATTATATTTGTCAGCACAGCAAAAGTTATTTTGGCAGTTGGACCTACATTAGGTACAGAAAAAATAAGAAGAATAGATACAAGCAATGGTATACTCATCCATAAAAGCCAAGGACGTGCCTGACCGTGCTTGGATCGGGTTCGGTCAACTATTACACCCATAGCGATATCGGCCCCAGCATCAATTACTTTAGTCAGCAGCATGATTGTTCCAACAAGTCCAGCTGCGACTCCTACGATATCGGTGTAGTAATATGTGACGAGCCCAAGTAAACCTGAGGAAATATTTAATCCTAATTGCCCCATTGCATCGCCGAGCAAAGCCCGATTAGTTAATTCTCTTTTCATTTGTGTGCCCCCTACAATGTTAGTTCCATTAACACCCTTAAGTATCATTACATTAGTAGTATAACGTTGATGTATGCGCTTTTATATTATAAAATCAATAATTATATTGTATTCTCAAGATGAGCCGATTTAGACTAGTCTTATAGTCTGTGAAAGAGGAGGGCGATAAAATGATCTTAATAGACGATATGGAATACGTGGTCAAGCTTCTATTTGAAACCTATCAAATTCCCGTTCAATATGTGAGTGCAGATCAGAGTATTCAGATTCTGCAACCTGGGTGTACAATTAATCCGGCATATCCAAACAATAATGCCTTAATGATGCGTATCATTGAGGAGAATGACATAAATGAAGAGCCATTACTTAAAATGACTGATTTTATGGAGTGTTATTTAGTGATACATGTCGGAAAACAAATAAGGAGAGGAACAATAATTGTTGGCCCTGCATTAATTAGTGATATGCCAGAAGGAATTCTGGAAGGTTTATTTATTGACCATCAAATTACATCCAATATTCGCGAGGAGATGCGAGTGTACTACAATCTATTAAATTTAACAAACTTAGAGAAATGGCTACGGGTCGCTCAACTAGCAGCTTATCTTTTGTTTCAAAAGAGGATCTACAAAATAGAGCTTGCAGAACAGCCCAGACTTTTTGTGAATTTGGAACATACCGTAGAAAAGAACCTTCAGTCCCGCAGATTAGAAGCAGATTTTCATTTGAATTACCGAATTGAGCAGCAAATTTGGCAGTGTGTTAGAGATGGTGACCGGGAAAGGTTAACCAAAGTGGCGAACAGTCTTCAACTAGAAGGTTTTGGTGTGTTATCAACGAAAAGCCATATAAGAAATCTAAAAAACCAGGCGATAATCTCTATTTCCCTTGCAACGCGTGCCGCTGTGGAGGGGGGGCTTTATCCTGAAATAGCTTACACTATGAGTGACGCATTTATTCTGCAGGTTGAAGATACTCATGAAATTCATCGAATTTATTCTCTCATGATGCAATACCTATACGCTTTTACCGATCGTGTACATGCCAACAAAGACAAATCACAAAGCCGTATAATAGCAGTATGCAATAATTACATTTTTGATCATATTTTTGAGCGTATTTCTGTTCATACACTTGCTCGATTGGTTCAATTACACCCTGTTTACCTTTCACAATTATATAAAAAAGAAACCGGACTCGCTTTAAACCAATATATCCAACATGAAAAAATTCGCGAAGCGCAGAAAATGTTAATTCAATCCGATATTTCCGTAACGGAGATATCGGCTTTGCTTCATTTTAATGACCATAGCTACTTTAGCAGCATTTTTAAGAAAATCACGGGTATTACTCCCAACCAATACCGCAAGAACCCACAACCCTCTATGCTAAATTGATTTTTGCTTTGCGCCTGAGTCATCCTAACTACATGGCATAATCAAAGTACAAAAAGCAGCTTGCCCATAGACAAGCTGCTTTCATTATTGCTGACACTCCAGTTCTTTAAGACACTTGATGATAGTACTCTTTGAATACAAAAATTGCAGCTTACCGTATATCTTTCCGTATCTATATGTTTCTATGGCCATAATCAAGAATATATAAATTTTATACATTTGCATACGCAAATGATCTTCATGTGAGATTATTTTGCGGTCCTTGGAGTTACTGCTGTATGTCTCCCAAAACAACTTTTCCTTTCTAACATCCTTAAATAATAGAAACGCCGGTGGGAAATCGGCATAAGGATCCCCCCAGAAAGAACGTTCGAAATCGATAATCGCTTCGATCTCATAATTCCCTCCATTTTCGAGTAAAAAAATATTTCCTGGCCACAGATCAAAGCTGACCAAGCTGGGGTTTTTCACTGCTTCCAGTAAGTACTCCTTCTGTCCAAGAACCATCTCAATGCGGTTGTAGGGTAATTTGACCCCCATTCTTCTTCCATCTTCTACAATCATATGCACCATGTACAGGTAGGCTTCTTTCCATGTTGTAAATTGAAGCTGAGCATCCCCTGTAAAGTAACCAAAATACTCTCCCTGAATTTGATGCAGATGTGCAAAATAATGGCCTAGTTCCGTTTTAATCTTATCTAAATGAACTGGTTGAAGTTTTTTTCTTAGACTATGCATGCTCTGACCCTTAAGGGCACTCATGAAAAAATAGTCGCTTGGAATCAGGCAACGTGTAAAATCATAACCAAGAATGCGAGGCACAGGAACCGTACCAGTGGCCGCAAGCCGGCGATACACCTCAATTTCAGTCCGCATCAGATTTTGCTCATAAGTCAAGACCCGGGCCTGAGGATGCACCGATACTTTTAGCACTGCATCCTGATTCTCATCAGGCAGTTCAATAAGGTAAGCAGCATTGAACATGCCTCCCTTGAGTTCTCGGATTACACCAACAGAGGTCTCCTGCCCGAATTGCTTTCGCACCAAATTCAGGATTTCCTCATGCGTTAACAAATATTTGGTTTTGCTGTTCACAATGTCTCCTCCAGATCCTGCTCCGTCATTATTGTGTAACTATGCTCCTCTGTTACAACTCTGAAGTAAAATTTCAAGGTGTTCCATTGTGATAATGATCCTGTTATCTAGCTGTTAAATTTATAAATTCCGCTATCTAACGAATGTTCTTCTCTGCCTTCAGGGAGTAATACATCTGCTGTTGTGTTAGCAGGTATCACAACTTCATATTCAATTTCACGACCTGTTTTTTTCCAGCTGCATGCTACCTTGCCATAAATACTGTCATAAGAAAAACTGGCCTGGGTAAGGCTGCCTCCAGGTTGCGGTGCTATTGTAAAATGACGGTCTCCTGAGATTCGCACGCCGCATACTGTTTCAAATAACCACTCACATACGCTGCCTGGCGAATAGTGATTTTGACTGGCAGTGCCATCCCAGTTTTCCCATACCGTTGTAGCTCCTTGCTTCACTTCATACAACCAGCCCGGCTCTTCCTCGTTCTCCATCATGCGATAAGCAATGTCTGTACGGCCCATCTTTGTCAGAAGAGGCAAGATCAACGGTGTGGACAAAAAGCCGGTCCCAATGTGGAAGTTTCGCTTTTCAATAGTAGAGACTAATCGTTCAAACACTCTACTCTTCTCCTCGGTTTCATCAAGAATTCCAAGGGCAAGCGGACGAACAAGCTTACTTTGGCGGTCCGTATTTATAGGAGTAAATTGTCTCAAATACGCTTCTTTACAGCCTGTTCTATACTCCTCATACAATGCTATATCTTCTGGATGATTAGTCAGCCCAGCAATTTGTGTCATGATACTGCAAACATAAGATAAGTATGCGGTGGCCTCCTCCGGATGAGGAGCGCAAAAATCCTGAATGACACTTGCTTTGTACACATCCTTAGGTTCCAGCCACTCGCCAAAACCCTGACCTACATTGGATATATACTTTTTGTCGGGCTTTGGAAATGGTTTACCAAACAGTCCCGTCTTGTTAGTACGACTTATTTGAAACTGGATATGAGCTTTCATTGAACTATAAGAATCAATCAAAAATGCTTCATCATTATACATCCTGTAAAGTTGCCACGGCACCAAAACAGCAGTATCCGCCCAACCAGAGCATCCATCCATCCGCTTAATAAAATCAATGCCTGCAAAAAATTCGTTATTGCGCACATCAGGTGCATGGCAAGGAACTTTCCCATCGCTTGATTGCCTGTCCCTTAAGTCATATAGCCATTTACGGAAAAACGCTGCCGTGTCCATAAAGTAAGTTCCGGTTTTACAGAAAATCTGGACATCACCTGTCCAAGGCGCACGCTCACGCGTAGGGCAGTCTGTTGGGACATCCAGAAAATTCCCTTTCATACTCCAAAGTGTATTTTCCACAAATTGATTAATTAGCGGATTAGAACAATCAAAATAGCCGGTTTGTCTCATATCAGAATAAACAGAAACCGAAGTGAAATGATCTGCTTTAAAACTTATATCAGATTCTACAATGGCATAACGAAAACCAAAAACAGCAAACTTTGTCTTATAGTGATTGCTGCCATCCTCACAAACAATTTTTATTTCCTGTAAAGGCGTTGCATTGGGCTTACCTGCACGGCATTGAATGGATGCCATATCCAGTTCTCCCTTAGAGTCTAAATGTTCCGCAAATTGTAAATAAAGCGTTTGACCAGCTCGTGCATCAATATTAATTTCAACATAACCGGCTATATTCTGGCCAAAATCTAAAAGCTGTTTCCCCGCTGGGGTCCGAGATAATGTAGCAACAAACCGCTTTTGTTCTTTCACGGGAACATTATTAGACGCTGTTGGAGTTATCGAATGGGTTGTAACTTTCGCTTGTCCGGAATACGACGGTTTTTTGCTCATATCGACGATTTCTCCATCTTTCATATCAGCAAACCGAATGGGACCGTCATCAGACCATTGCCAACTATCATCAGTTATAATATGTTCTTTTGTTCCGTCCGTGTACTCCATCTCAAGTTGTGCCAGCAGCTTTGTTTGCTTACCATATACGCTTCGTATACCCATCGCTCCAATGCTCCCCCGATACCAGCCGTCAGCCAATTCTGCTGTAATTACATTTTCGCCTATTTTCAAAAGGGGGGTTACATCATAAGTCTGATAGTATATCCGTTTGTTATAATCAGTAAAGCCGGGAGCCATAATAAAATCTCCGACACGTTCACCGTTAATTTTCATTTCATACAGTCCGCATGCCGTAATATATAACCTCGCCCGCACAAGTTCTCTACTAGTAAAATGTTTACAAAAGCAATCGACCGGATATTTCTTCTTCTTGTTGGGACTATAATTTCCAGTAATCCACTTGGCCTTAAAGTCCTCTGGTTTCAACAAACCCATCTCGAAAACAACAGTTTCACTCCACGGTCCCTGCATATCATTTTCGTCCCACAAGCAGACCTGCCATATTAAACTGTCGCGGCTCTCTAGTAGGCCACCCTTATATTGTGCAACCATGGAACTGCTTGGTATCTTCCCTGTATCCCACAGAACTCCATTTCTGTTATAAAGTTTGATTTGATAAGCGGTTTGACTCTTTCCTTCAGTACAATTCCAAAAAAAACGTGGACTCCTGATGTCAATACCCATTGGACTGTCCAAATATTCAGTCTTTAAATTAATGGCCTTCATTTGTACCCCCTAGATACTTCCTCCAGCAACTAAGAGCCCGCCAATAGACAAGTCCCGTTGCTTCGAATCCTTTACTCAACATCTAATTCAGACACGATTTTTTTATATATACGTCCATCGTTCTTACCCTGAAGAGGGTTCCACACCTGTGCAAAGAAGGGTTCACGCTTCGCTCGTTCTTTATAGTTCCAGCTTTCCCGCTCACATTCCGGACAAAAATGACCAGCTTCAAGTACAAGTTTCGGACTAGCAGAGAATGTATGGCCAAACGCACATTTGAATTCAAGCTTGCCCGTCCAATCACCGGTTGTCATCTTAGTTGAAAGGCATTCACCACCGCGAAATTTTGCAGCACCCTTCATATCCTCAAGGTTTAACTGCGAGGCAGGTTTTTCTTCGTTATATCCATGGTCTAATTTGATTACATTATCCCATTCATTGAATTCTTTCATATCGGATAGCTTTGCGGGAATCTCTTCCCAGTTCTTTTTACTTCCCCAGTAAGCATCAATTTTCTCAATATCATTGTCTTCAGTGAAGCGTACCGTACCACGCTCTTTTACAGCCTGCTTTTTCATGGTCCGCTTAATCATCGCCCCCATGAATTTTTGCCCTCCAGGCAGTTTCGTGATGACCTTGGCAACAGGCACAAGCGCCCCCAAATTATCAAGATAGCTCTGGTAGAAATATTCCATGGAATCACGCCGGAAATGGAAGTACTCCTCCAGTTTGTCAGAGTCCAAATAATACTGACCGTGGAAATTCCTCGTTGCATACCATTTGGGATCAATAACATGATCTAGATTGGTAATACCAAGCTTTCCATACAACACACGATACATATCCAATGTACTAACCCGGCAGCTCTCGCCACCGCCAATGTTATAAATATGTTGCCAAAATTCTTCTCCAAGCGTTCCGTCAATATCTGCTATACACAGGTTTCGCATTAAACGCCCCGAGTCCCGGTCAGATACATACTCAAGCACATTTTCCAGGCAGTTATGAAACATGATCGGATCTTGAATTTTACTCATTGCAGGACCCATAATTCCTGTTTGACGCAGGCTGACCCAATAGCTTAGCCCTGATTCAATTACCATACGCTCAGCAGCAATTTTCGACACGGCATAATAGTCATAGACACTCGGCTTAAGGGGATCGCCCACACGTCCCCAGTGGATCGGCGGCATACGGTCGCCAGTTTCTGCAATCGTGCCGATATTCACGAAGCGAGTTACACGTTCACGGCCACATTTCTTAATGGAGTCCACAATATTTTTAGCTGAGCCGTAATTGATTTGCATTGCCCTTTCAGGAAACTGGTCAGCAGCCGGAGAGACAAAAGCAGCAATATGCAGAATGATATCCGCATCCTTAACACATTCATAAACCAGGCTGCGATCAAGCAAATTGCCGTAAACCACTTTAATACCCGCAACCCCCTCATATTCTCTGAGCTTCTCATGACTGTGGGCATTATCCAAATCAAAAAGCAGCAGATCACATTTCGCTAAATCTTTCCTCAGCAGCTTTAACGTCTCGCCGCCCATATTCCCCGCAGCACCAGTTATCATAATTCGTTTTTTAGCCAAAGTTATCACCCTGTATCATAAGAATATTGACATTTTCTTCGTCTACCTTCAGAATACAGACATAGTGTCTATTACACAACCATCAGTTGATTGTTTATTTGGTGTTACTTAGACAATTAGAAACAATCTGTCTATTATTCGAAAAATATTGATTATTGGAGGTTATAAAGGATGAATCAGCGTGAAAAATTAACCAAGTTGCTCTTGAAGCAGGGGTTGATTGGTTTGCTCGAAACCAAAAATATAAATCAAATCAGTGTTAAAGAATTGTGCACCACGGCAGGCATCAACAGGTCAACTTTCTATTTGCATTATGCAAATTCATTTGAGTTGCTTGAGAGCGTGGAACGAGAAATTATTGATAATACCCGTGACTACTTGGAGAAAATTGAAACAAGTGCCGATGGTATATCTTATATTACGGCCTTTCTGGATTACATTAGAAAAAACGACGAACTATTTACTGTTATGCTGTTCAAATCAAATGATCAAATTTCATTTCCACAACGTTTGATTAACGAAGTTTTAAGCAATATAGATACCTATCTTCGGCTCGATGTTCCTGATCACATGAAGCGCTATACTTATGCCTATTTGGTTAATGGATGTTTGGCAATCATTCAAGAATGGATAAGGGCAGAGTTCGAACTATCCAGCATGGAAGTCTCCAAACTCATTTTCACTTTAGCAGATCATTCATTGGTCGCGTTTGAGTCAATAGAACGAAAAAAGCCAACAAAAGCTTAGCTACTAAGAACAGGCTTTCGTTGGCTTGGTTGCCAAGATTATTCTTTAATTGCTCCCACCGTTGCACCGCCTACGAACCATTTCTGGAACATCGGATATAAGGCAAGAACAGGAACAATGCCCACAACGGCTATGGCCATCCGAACAGTCGCTGACGGCAAATCACCGCTGGTCACATTTGAACCCAGGTTGTTTTGCTGCAGGAACTTGATATTTTCGTTGATATTGTTCAAAATTGTCTGTATACTTTGAATTTTACTATTTGAGGACAAAAAATACATTCCATTAGTCCAATCATTCCAGTACATCAAGGCTACAGTCAAACCAACTGTTGCCACCATAGGCAGTGATAATGGGATAACGATTTTATAGAAAATTTTAAATTCTTTGGCACCATCGATTTGTGCCGATTCAATTAATGCTCCTGGAATACTGTACTCAAAATAATTTTTAAACATCATAACGCTGTAAGCATTCATTAGCAGATTGGGCAGCAATAGACCAAATATTGTATCCTTAACATGAAAGATTTGTGTGTACACGATATAGGTGGAGGTCATGCCTCCATTGAAGAGCATTGTAAAGGTCAACAGAAACATGAGCAAACTGCGTCCGGGTAGATCTTTTTGGGCAAGTGCATACGCCAGCATAGCCGAAATTACGACGCTGACTACCGTCCCCACAGCGGTCACAATAATCGTGACTAAATATCCTTTCCCGATCATCTCCCATTGGCCTAAAACATATCTATAGGCTTCGAGTGACCATTGTTTCGGGAAAAAACTGTATCCGTCACGCAGCGCAGTGCCCTCGTCAGTAAGTGAAGCAGTTAGCAATAACAGAAATGGCGCTACGGCTAATATTGATAATACAATCATTATGATATGGCCAGCGAGGGACCACTGTTTATCTTTTATATCTACCATGATTTTCTCCCCCTGTTTAGAATAATGAATCCTCTTTGCTGTATTTGCGGATAACCATATTTGTGATCAGAATAAGTGTAAACCCGACTGCGGATTGGAACACACCTGTTGCAGATGACATCGTAATGTCCCCCATCTTCATTAAGGCTCTGAAAGAGTAGGTATCAATGGTCGTTGTTACACTGTACAACGCACCCGAACTCATCGGCACTTGATAGAACAGACCAAAATCTGAATAGAATATTCTTCCTATAGATAATATCGTCATCAGGATGATTACTGGCTTCAATAAGGGTAAAGTAATATTCATCACTTGTTGAAGCTTGCTGGCCCCATCCAGTTTAGCCGCTTCGTAGTAGTCGGTATTAATGGTCAGTATTCTGGCGGTGAACATGAGTAAGCTGTATCCGATTCCTTTCCAAAGGTTGATAAAGAGCAAAATATAGGGCCAATACTTAGGTTCTGTATACCAGGAGACCGGCTCAATTCCGAGCGGTGCCAGAATAGAGTGATTGATAAAGCCGTTATCACTGCTCAGAAAGGCGAACCCGAGATAACTCACGATTACCATCGAGATAAAGTAGGGAATCAGGACTGCGGATTGATAGGCTTTTGCTGCCCGTTTGCTGATGATTTCATTAAACATAATCGCCACGAACAGAGCAACCAGGGTTCCCACCACAATAAACAGAAGATTGTATAAAATGGTGTTACGCGTCATGATCCAAGCTTCGCTGGTAGCAAACAAAAATTTAAAATTCTGGAACCCTACAAATTTCCCGCTGAATACCCCCTTCTCAAAATCAAGCTCCCTAAAAGCAATCTGCATCCCATATAACGGCATGTAATTATTTATAAATAAATAAATGAGTGCCGGCAAAGTCATGAGGTACAAAGGAATATACTTTTTCCACTTTCTCTTAGCTTTCAATACCATACGCCTCCCAGTTCTGTTGATCCTTCTCTGATGTTGCCTTGTCTATAAGAACATCTTACACTTCACCGAATCCTTTCCGTTATACATAAGACGACTGAATAGATATCCTTTTCCGACTTAAAAAAGCTGCCCCGATCGCAAAATAACGATCAGGACAGCCCCGTAACAAACTAAACTTTCAGTTCTTATTTCCCCTGTGTCGCAATCCATTCATCATATTGGCGCTGTTTTTCATCTATCACTTTTTGGAGTCCGGCAGCTTTCATCGCATCATTATATTTCTGGTTAATTTTACCGGGGTCAACGGCTCCGTTGCCAAGCACTTTTACATATTGATCCGAGACCGCATCCAGAGCTGCAATTTCCGTCTTAACTGCTGACGGATCAAACATGAAACCATAACCAGGTGATTTTTTGATATCTGCATTCCATTCTTTTTGTTTGATTATATACTGCTCTGAAGTTAAACCGGCAGACTCCACATCCGATTGACTTAAAGGCAATAAATCGACGTTGCCGAACATCAGCCAAGGATTTAAGTAATTAGTTGATTTGGCAGTATCAATGGTTCCATCTTGATTTACTTCGTAATGCTCTCCTTTAATTCCGTAACGAAGCAATGTTGTGAGTTCTTTGTTTGAGTCAAGCAAATTAAGGAGTTGGATCGCCTTGTCAGGACGCTTGCTGGATGTGGCAACCGCCCACATAATTAACTGTGTATCACCCGTGGACAGCACGGGATCAACTACCCGGATCGACTTCTTTTCAATCGGCTGTGTTGAGCCTCCTGCAAATCCAACTGACGACGACGAAACAGCAAATACCTTGCCGTTGTTCATCAAAGTCGCTCCATCATCCTGTGATGTGCTGACATCCTTGGAGATATAGCCTTTCTGATACCACTCTCGTACCTTCTTAATTGTATTAATCCAGGCTTCTGACTCGTACCGGTTGATAATTTTACCTGTTTTCGGATCTATCGCACCATAACGGTCACCCAGTCCGTCAAGCCACATAAGCTGCTCAGCGATAGAACCAGCGCTTACTTCAGGAGCAAGAACAGTCATTGAAGGTTCTTTTTCATGAACAGCAGTAAAAATGGCATCCATATCATCCAGTGTTTTGACTTGGGAGATATCAATATTATTTTTATCCAGAATAGACTTTGTCAGCATAAATCCGCCCGCATCTTTTAAAGAAAGCTGCCTTTGCGGAATTCCGTACGTTTTTCCGTTAAATTGCCCGGAAACCATTATTTCACCAGTAGTTTTCAGGATTTCTGGTCCCCACTCCTGAAGCTCATCATCGATCGGACGAATCATTTTATTTCCGGCAAAACCTGAAAGATACTGGTATCCGGGAAACAACAGCATTAAATCCATTTTCTCCTGGCTGGATGCTTTCATGGCATATACATTGGCCATGTTGTACAAGCTTACCCCCTCAAGATCAACCTTTGCATTGATTTCTTTGAGTGTAATCTCATTCATTGCGGCTTCGATCTTTGGCAGATCGGGCTGCTCTTCACCAAGCACTGCAAAGTTCACCTTGATGGTATACGGCTCCTCGTCAAAATCAATAGTGCCTGGCGTGGTACTGCCCGTTTGCGCTGATGATGATGGTTTAGCGCTTTCATTATTTTTCGAAGCTGAATTCCCGTTGTTGCTGCCGCACCCTGCGGCACTGATTGCAAAAACTGAGGTGAGCAATAAAATCATTAGCTTCTTTTTATTCACTGTATGTCCCCCTTATTCGTGTATACCGTAATTATAATAAAGTTGCCGGGACGGCGTTACACGATATCCGACTTCTCATATACCCTTTTCCGACTATTTCCACTATGGATTCACGATCTGCAGCCATTTCTTGTATTCCTGTGGAGACATTGAAACCTCTTTGGTGAATACACGATTGAAACTTGAATAATTGTAATAGCCAACCATTGCAGCGATTTCACCTATACTTTTATTCGTATCCGCCAGTAAATTCTTGGCCCGTTCTATTTTTCGGTTGATGATATATTTACTGATCGATATTCCCTCTTCTTTTTTGAATATCCGCGTTAAATAATCTGCATTCAAATGCACATTTTGAGCGATCCCCTCCATCGAAATCTCCTCTGCCAAATGGGCATTGATGTACTCTCTGGTCTTGTCAACGGGATCATTTCGGCTGCTGATTTCCTTCTCATAGGCTTGCATCTTCGCAATGGCAAACTCAACCCAGGTCAACATTCCCTCTAAGGATCGAGTAGACTCCTCCGACAAAATGTTGGACTTCTCATCACCGAACAATTCATTCATAAAGATATTGTGGCCTCTGGCAAATCCGAAAATCAACAGAAAGAAATCTCTGGAGAAATTCCTCAGGTCATCACGGGTAAGGGCGCTTTTCAGCTTCTCTGAACTTAATGTGTGCATGATTTCATGCAGAACCTGTTCGAACTTCCCGCGTTCGATCCATTCTCTCCATTCGGTAAATGCGTTGTCCAAATAGTACATGGGATATTCTTTATCTTCTTGAAGATAGGTAATGCTTCGTTCCAGAATCACATTGTTGAAATCTACGGTCTGCAGCAGTTCAATTTGCGAGGGCATTTCGTAAATCGTATCACCGGTACCGATATAGCAGCATACGATTTCTTTAATATGACTTTTGGCAGCTTCTCTCAACTGCTGGCAACAGCTTTTGAGCCCCTCTGAAATGGTCTTCTCTTCCACATCTCCCCCCAACTGCACCATTATAAGAATGGAGGTGTGCGAAAATTGCAATACCTCCTGCGTTGTTCCCGGAACGACAAAGATCTCCTCGGCAATATTTCTCAGAGCATAATGCAGAAGCTTCTGGTCTTCTTTTGAGACGGGTTCCGTCCACTTTTTGGTGCTGATCAAGACCGGAAGGTAAGTTTTATCTAAATCAATATCCAGACTTTTTGAGCGAAAATAATTCATCAAGCTGGCTCTGTTGGCTGAAATCTCACCGAAAAAGAAATCCTTCCAGAATTGTTTAACTACGAACCTCTTGTTTTGGAGCCAGGAACGGCTGTTTTCTTGAAGAAGGGATTCTTCCTTCATTTTCATAATAGTGCTCTCCAAAACCTGCTCTAGCTTCAGGAAATCGAGCGGTTTCAGAATATAAGCGCTGCTTCCCAGATGCAAAGCTTCCTGCAGCATACTAAAATCTGCATGACAGGTCATAAATACACACTTCATGTTGGGAAAATGGGCTTTTACCCATTGAAGCAGATCAAGGCCTGTCCCCATCGGCATTTCGATATCACTAAGAAGAAGATCAATAGGCTGCCGTTCGATTTGACTGATAGCCTCCTTTTTACTTGTAGCTGTATAGATTGATCCTATTTCAAGCTTTTCCCAGCGTATGCCCTTCAAAACGGCTTCGATTGCGCTAATTTCATCGTCGACAATAAGAATATTCATCTATTGCACTCCTTTTTAGGGAACATCCAGTTAAGTTTGACAATCAATAACCGCAAAGTATAATGAGATTAACAAGTTTGCTCATCAAAAAACAGCTGTTTTGGAGTGACTACATGAGACTTTCCAGACAAAATAACATCTTTAATTCCCTCTTTTTTAAGCTTTTCGCCATTTTTACTATTTTCCTTCCGCTCATAGCCATGTTTATTTATAACAATTACCAGACCCGGGATACCCTGCTCAGCCAGGTGCGGATGACACATGACAATATGCTTCAAAGCTATTGGATTCAGATTGATAATCAGCTAAAAAATGCTGTCACCTATTCCATTAAAATGGCTTTATTTGAAAGCGACCCGCAGCTCGCGGCGTTAAGCAAAAACGAATCCGAAGCTGTAATTGCAAAATTTAGGATTTCGCAAAATCTTAAGGAACAGATTCCTCTAAATAATTTCACTGATACGCTTTTTGTATACGTTAACAATGACTTTATTGCTGCCAGTCAAACCAGCCTGGAGATGAATGAACGGAATTCTTTAAAAACTTATATCCAACATATTGCTGAAGAAAAAATGGATTATAGCCTTTTGAATAATAATTCGAACTGGAAAATTGTATCCCTGAATAATCAATCCAGTTTGGTCCATATCATTCAAGGTGATAACGGTATTTACGCAGGAATATATATTAACGTAAACCGGTTATTGAGCCATTTCAATGCGGCTGAACCTTCGTCCGCCCTACTATGCCTGCCCACCAGCGAAATTGCTGCTCTCATCTCCAATCCACCTGAAGATAAGCTGGTCATTACCAGTTCTTCCTCTATAGCACCAATTGCTTTTGCAGAACTGATTCCCGAACAGTCCATCCTTAAATCGTTGCCTTTTATGCAAAAATATACGCTGGCCATCTCTATCTTTCTGATTCTGCTTGTTCCATATCTTATTGCATTGTTACAGCTCACAGTTGTGCAGCCTTTACAGAAGCTTATCCGGGCTATGCGACAAATTGGAAGCGGTTCCCTCAATTATCGAATCGCACCTTATAAGACGTCCAATGAAATTACGATTGTGAATAATACGTTTAACCAAATGATGGATACCGTCCAAAACCTGAAAATCAATATCTACGAGGAAGAAATTAAAACTCAAAAATCACAGCTCCGTAATCTCCAGCTGCAGATCAGACCCCATTTCCTGATTAATTCGCTGAATATGGTGTACAATCTTGTGGAGAACGGGGATTCTTCAACCGCAAAGAGGCTTATTGTTCACTCCGTAGATTACTTTAGGTATTTAATGAAAGTGGATGAGGATCTGGTACCGCTGTATGATGAGATGAAACATGTGACGACTTATCTGAAAATTCAAATGATTCGTTACAAGGACAAATTCACTTATTCCTTGGAGATCGACCCGCTGATTGCAGATATGCTTGTACCGCCTATGCTTATTCAGAATTTCGTTGAGAATTCTATTAAATATGCTATTCAGATGAATAATCATATCCAAATTGCAGTCCGGGTAAGCTCCTTTGAGCGTGATTATTATCCATACGCCAAAATCAGCATATCCGATTCAGGTCATGGCTACCCTCAGTATCAGCTCTGGCTGTTGAACCAGGGGGAGCGAATTTCCAAACACGATGATATGCACATCGGAATATACAACGCTGTAAAACGTCTGAAAATTCTGTTCAAGGGCCAGGCAGAATGGCATTTCTATAATGATCACGGCGCCGTAAGCGAATTAATACTGCCGGCACTGTTTGCGGAAGATAACACGGAAGACCTGATAAACCTGAGCAGCGAAAATTGAAGCCCGGGTAAAGCAACTATATATCGCAGTATCGAATGAAGAACCGTAAGCAACGCTTACGGTTCTTCTGTTTCTACCGGTCAGGTCATTAAGGGTTACGACAACACATTCCGGCTTTTCGAAAAAGTATATTCCCCGTTACCGAGTTCAACAGGTTCCTCTTCACCTAGCTGCAAGGAGGCCTTTACATTGGCTGGGATGTGAAGGGCAACCTCCTGCATCTCTTCATCCTGTCTCCATTCCACCCGGATTGTACCATGTACGCTCTCGTAAGAGCCGCTGACGCTGTCAAGTCCACAAGTGAAATCGGGTTTGATTAAGAGCCGATCCAGAGCCGCCCCTGCCTGCTGGATTCCCAGGATTCTGCGATACATAAAGTCACCGACACAACCGAAGGCATAATGATTGAATGAACCATTGCCCACTTTTCCGTCCGGTCGGATCGCATCCCAGGATTCCCACATGGTTGTAGCCCCGTTTTCTATCTCGTAGAGCCAAGACGGATACTTGTTCTGATACAACAGCTCGTATGCCACCTCTTTATAGCCATGATCATATAAAACATCCAAGAGGTACGGAACAGACATAAAGCCGGTATCCAGACAATTCCCATTCAATCGAATAAGCTCGACGAGCTTACTGGCCAGTAATGATCTCCGATCCTTCGAAACCATCTTCATCTGCAAGGCCAGTACATAATTTCCTTGGTACGAATTCTTCAGGGTCCCATCTTCCGCTACATATTCCTCTTCATAGGCCGCTCTGATACGTTCAGCTAGCGCCCGGTATTCTTCAGCCTTGACAGCATAGCCCAGTGTCAAACAGATTTGGCTGAAAATATCCGCACTGTTGGCATATAGCGATGTGCTCACCAGGTCTTTCGTCAAATAAGCTGATAGTGGACCGTCTGCAAAGCCTGCTTCATTGACGATGCTTGGTGCCAGCCAATCGCCCAAATGAAATCCGGTATTGACAATGTATTTCTGATTATCCAGCGTTCTTCCCTCCATTTGCGCAGCTTCAGGAGGAAGTTCCTCCGCCGTCCGTTCCAGGTGTTTCATCCACTGTTCCATGGCCTCGAAATGATCCGACAGAATAGTGACGTCGCCGTAGGATTGGTACAAATCCCAAGGCAGCGTTACGATAACATCGCCCCAACCAATGGAGCCCGAAAAATGCATATGCATGTAGCTTCTAAGCTTGGGAACGATATTGAGCACCTGACCATCCGTAAGCTGATCCGCTTTGAGATTTCGAATCCAGGAATCAAAAAATCCGATCAGATTCTGGTTATATAGAGCAGTTTTGGCATAAATGAGTACGTCACCAGTCCACCCTGCCTTTTCCCGGGTAGGGCAGTCGGTAGGAATACCGACCATGTTGGAGCGTTGACTCCAGTAAATATTGGACTGAAGCTGATTGATTTGTTCGTTGGAGCAGTGAAAGCTGCCCGAAATCTCATTGTCGGAACTGATTGCAACCGCTTGAAACTGTTCTTTATTCAGTTTACCGATATATCCTTTGATCCGAACGTACCGGAAGCCATGGTAAGTAAATTTGGGTTCAAATACTTCTGTCCCCTTGCCGGAGCAAACGTAAATATCCGTTTGTTTGCGGTGTTCATCCAGCCAAGGGTAGTAGAAATTCCCATGTTCATCCAAAGTCTCACCGTGTTCAAATGCAACCTCCATTCCTTCGATTCCGGTGATGGTTGCTCTGATATAACCGGCCATGTTCTGACCAAAATCAATGACCGTATCTCCATTGGGTGTTGTCAGTATATCTTGGGCCTCTATTGCTGCAAAGGCCCGGATCGGCGGATGAGATTGTGCAAACAGCCGTTGTTTGTCAAAATCTTTTACCGTAACGTTACCCCATGCTGAATCATCGAAACCGGCAACGGAGAACCCGTTAAGCTCCATTCTTGCATCGTATTTGACACCTGTAAATAAATCCGCATACCGATAAGGCCCATCGTACGAAAATTTGAAGGTTTCGTCTGTATTGACCGTTTCAACCGAGCCATCCGCAAAGGTAATTTCCAGCTGCAGAAGCAAACCGAGCGTATCGCCATAATCGTTGCCTCTGCCCGTCGCCAACTTGCTTTTGAACCAACCATCTGCAATGGTTACGCCCAGGGCATTCGCCCCCTGAAGCAGATGGCTGGTGACATCATACGTTTGGTATTTAAGAAGCTTATCGTACGATGTATACTCAGGCGCCAGAAGAGCGTCTGTAATTGCTTCGCCATTAACCTGAATATCATAAACACCATGTGCAGTCATGTAAATTCTGGCTTTTTCTATCTTTTTGGAGACAACGAATTCTTTGCGGATTAATGTAGCCGGGTGATAAGGCTGCAGCGGGAGGCTTGCCATGACTGCATCCAAATCCACATATTCCGGTTGTTCCCCCTTCATCATCTTGCCGACAAATTCATACCATATTCCTTCAGCGGCGGTATACGGGTTCTGCTCTAATGCTCCCAACGGGTCGGGTTCCACGAACAAGGCCTTCCAATCCCCTTGATGCAGAAAAGCAGTTTCGAAGGTCTGCTCTTCCGACATGACTTCGTTGTCAGTATCATCCCAAATCCGGATGTGATAACGGTATTCCGTTCTGGAGCGCAAAGAATCTCCCTCATATGGAACAGCAAACGTTTGTCTGCTGTCGATCCGTCCGCTATCCCAGACCACTTTTTCTCCTTGATGAACAACGATTTGATAAGCTTGCTGGTACGTATTATTCCGAGTCGAGGATAATTTCCAGCCGAATACAGGAACTTCTTTGTCGATACCGATAGGGTTTGTGAAATACTCACATTTAACGTTTGTAATTTGCAGCATCAAATGCCCTCCCATGTACGTAATTTAAGATTCAATATTAATAACAAAACTGATATTTGCCGGATGTGACCCAGATGCAAAGCGCATTCTCTTCCACTTGTATTTCTTCTACGCCCGATTCCCCTCTTACATGATACTGATTACTCCTTGTTAACATTGTCAAACCTTATAAGCCGTTATTCTGGTCTGTAGTTCCGCAGCAGCTTCGTTTAATCGTTTGGTGGACAAGCTGCTTTCCTCGATCAGCCGATGCTGATATTCAGATTGCTCAACCGCTTGCCGGCTTTCCTGATAGGTCGCTTGAGCAATGAAGGCCAAGCGTTTTACAGATGCGTTTACCTGCTCGGTTCCTGCATACATTTCCTGAGACGCTGCGGAAATCTCCTGCATTTCTCTTGAAATATTTATGATTCCCTGCAAAATACTCTCAAAAGCGGAGCTGGCCGCCTTTACCGAAACTTCTGTCTCTATGGTCCGATATTGTCCTTCTTCTATCTGCTTTACCGTGTCCAGCGTATCCTCAAGAATCCTTGAAACGATTTCACCAATATGATCCGAAGAAAGGCTGACCTGCTGAGCCAACTTTCGGATTTCCTCAGCGACAACTGCAAATCCCTTTCCTTGTTCGCCGGCACGCGCTGCTTCTATGCTTGCATTCAGGGCAAGTAAATGGGTCTGAGCGGCTACATTTTTGATAACAGAAGCCACCTCACTAATGGATTTGGAATGCATTTCGAGAGCTCTTACCGAATTGGAGCAGCGTTCAACCGTATGCTGCAATGCCAACGTGTGATCATGTACTCTATCAATCAGTGCCTTCCCGTTTAACGTCTCCTGTTCTGAAGAGATGGAATTTTCAGCAACAACGGAGGTAGAAGCTGTAATTTGTTTAACTCCCCTGGCCATTTCTTCAATGGCCAGCACAGTTTCCTCAGTACTTTGCAGCTGAGTGTGGGCCCCGGTCTCAATCTCCAGAATCGATTTTCGCATTTGATCAACAGAATGCCCGTTTTGCTCCATCGCATGATTCAGTTCCACTGAGGATTGCATGACCAGCTCAGCTGTATTCTGGGATGCTCCTACAAATCGGGCCAAATTGTGCCGCATGGTCTCAAACATCTTGGCCAGTGTCCCCATCTCATCTCTGGAATCAAGATGAATAGGTTCTGTAAGTTGTCCTTCAGCAATAAAACCCGCCACATGAATTAACCGTCGAACCGGATGAATGATCGATCTCGAGAAGAGCACACACAGAATAATTACCAGAATGATTATGATACATTGAAAGATCATTGCTTGTTTGAAAGCGACCCATGTGGAATCAGCAGCGCCATTCAACCCTGACTGAATTCGTTGCGAATTAGTATCCTTAAGGGTGGAGAGTAAGATTGTGACTTCCTTGCCAGCCTTTTGATCGCCTCCTACAAATTGATTAAATAGCGGCATGACATTTACGGTTTCCTGATCTGCAGCAGAATTCAAGCTTCTATATTGCAGCAACTTTTCCTTAAAATGAAGGGTCAGACGTTCGTTCTCCTGAACTACAGTTTCTTGAGGCATATAGCCCAATGCTCCGAGCAAGGTCTGCAATTGATAATTGGACAAGGTTTGCTGCAGCTCAGAGGCAATCAATGTGGCTTGCAGCTCGTTATTCTTAATGTCTATAATCCTGTTATTTTGATGATTTACTGTAAGGTTAAGAAACGCGATTGTAACCAGAAAAAGAGCAACAACAAGCCCAAATGCAACAAATGATCGTTTACGAATATCCATTATGATTCCCCTTAAAGTCCATTGCCGTTCTATAAAAATAATCGTCCACAAGTTACAATTTATGGACGATTAAATCATGGATCCATCTACATCCACGGCATTACTATTTGTAAATTGCCAGATAGATTATTGGCGTACTACCGAGTTTAAATGCCCCAGCAGCATGGAGAGCGTCTCTTCCGTTAACGCACCTCCCGTGAATGGAATTAATGCTCTCAGAGGCATATACTGCATGGATGCCTGAATCATTTCTCCAGAGACAGCCTCTGAATGCGCACCCTCAGCTCCCTGAGGAGCCAGACCTTGCATCTGGGCCATGACTGACATGGTCTTCGGATTACTCAGCAATTCACCAAGAGCCGTATTCCGGTCATAGGTCGGGATAAGCTCCGCCGCCGAGGATTCAAGCTTCACTCGGGTTTGCAGTATAATATCCCGCGACGAAGCACCTACCAAAATATCGAACTCTCCGGTTTCAACATGCCAATCCTGATGTGCAACACTGTAATAAGCGAAACTGCGTTTGTCCAATGTCAATGTAACAATTGTCTCTTCTTGCGGATCCAGAGCTACTTTCGCAAAACCCTTAAGCTCCTTTTCCGGCCGGCTTACCGTAGATTCACAGTCATGTACATATAACTGAATCACTTCTTTTCCAAAACAATTGCCAATGTTTTTTACCTTTAAGCTTACAGTAAGCTCATCAGTATCCTTAATCTCAGTTCGGGACGCTGACAGATCGGAATACTCAAACTGGGTATAGCTGAGCCCATATCCGAAAGGGAATAACGGATCAATATCTACTTTGTCATAATAACGGTATCCGACGTAAATTCCTTCCCGGTATTCGACACGGTTGCCGTCACCAGGAAAATGCAGATATGACGGATTATGCTTCAGGGATTTCGGGAAGGTTTCGGCCAGCTTGCCGCTGGGATTGGCATCACCAAACAATAGATCAGCGATAGCTCCACCCGCAGCTTGGCCGCCTAAATATGCCTCTAATACACCCTTGACCTCACTCAGCCACGGCATCAGGATTGGTGATCCGTTGCATAAAACGACGACAACATTTGGCTGGACCGCAGCGACAGCGCAGATCAGTTGCTGTTGATTAAGCGGGATATCCAGATGGGACCGGTCATAGCCTTCCGACTCGTAGCGGTCCGGCAAACCTACCACTAACACAGCCACATCCGAATTCGCAGCTGTCTTAAGTGCTTCATCAATCAAGACCTGATTGAGAGCATCTGTGCTCAGTTCATATCCTTGGCTGTATGATACAGATGCAGAAGATCCTGCAGCGGACGCAACCATTTCTTTATAAATACTATCTAGTTGTGTAGGCTTGATATGAGAGCTGCCCCCACCTTGGTATCTTACCTGATCAGCCAGATCACCGATAACTGCGATCCGGCCTTCTCTTTTTAAAGGGAGTATATGATTCTCGTTCTTCAGCAAAACCATCGTTTCCCGTGCCACTTCTCTAGCCAGCCGATGATGCGCATTCTTATCATAGCCCACGCTCTTTTGTTGGGAGTCGACGGCTTTAAAGATCATACGAAGAAGTCTTTCTACGGCTAGGTCCAAAGTCTGTTCCTGCAATTCGCCGCGTTCTACAGCATCTATGATCTGCTTAGGCCCTTCACCGTTCGACGAAGGCATCTCCAGCGACAATCCAGCTGCGATGCTTGGGACAATCTCATTAACCGCAGACCAGTCGGAGACTACGAAGCCTTCATGTCCCCACTCCTCCTTAAGGATAGTGGTGAGCAAGTATTCATTTTCGGAAGCATAGAGACCATTAATTTTGTTATAGGACGACATAACACTCCATGGCTGTGACTGCTTTACCGCCATTTCAAAACCTGTCAAATAGGTTTCCCGCAATGTACGTTCATCTACAACAGCGTTAGTAGTCATTCGTCGGTGCTCCTGGTTATTAACGGCAAAATGCTTCAAGGAAGTTCCTACACCTTGACTCTGAACGCCAGTAATATGCGAGGCGGCCATTTCTCCGGTTAGATATGGATCTTCAGAGAAATACTCAAAATTCCGTCCGCAAAGCGGTGACCGCTTAATGTTGGCGCCAGGTCCGAGAACAATCGCTACTTCTTCCGCCTGAGCCTCCTTACCAATGGTTTCACCTACAAGCTGAACCAGACCCCGATCCCAGGAGCTTGCTAGCCCGGCAGCAGAAGGAAAACAGGTGGAAGGTTTACTCTCATTTAGCCCCAGATGATCTGCATCACCATCCTGCTTTCGCAGACCATGCGGACCGTCAGTCATCATTATCGATGGAATACCCAAACGTTCTACTGCTTTGGTCGTCCAGAAGCTTGCACCTGAACATAGCTCGGCTTTTTCAACTAAAGTCATCTCACCGATTATAGCTTTAATATTACTTTTCATACTCATGAGCACTCCTCTGTGATTAAATATAATCGATCCAAATAATTACACCAGAAAGTCACAGTGCCTCCCTAAACGATAGGCATCGCAGCTAACTTTGCATCCAGCTCATTAAGCAATTCAATTTCCATTGGATGATAGACCGAAAGTTCTCTTAAAGATGCTTCCCCAATCGAAGCCTGCAGCATATCAGGACTAAGTACCATGCCTGACGGAAGCAAGCCAGCGATTAGAGCCTTAGCCTCATTGTGATACATCAATTCAACCAACGGTGTGTGCGTGCTCAGCTTCCTGATGTAGCTCTTCGTTGGCTCATAGTGGATGAGGTAGCTGCCACTGTCAAGTTCCAGATGTAGTTCTTCCTCATAATGCTTCCATTCGATACCGCTTGCGCTGAGCGATTTTCCGTTTAACGTTACTGTCTCCGCATCCGCACGTGGTAAACGAACTTGAGCCGTAGCATTGAACGGAATCTCAAATAGGAAGGTAAGATTTCCGTTCTTGTCAAACGACCATTCGCTTTTGTACAGACCTGCGGCAGTATTGATGCCGGCTTTCACTTCCTTCAGCCGGTAATCCGGCTTCGGAGCCAGCACAGCCTTGCGGAACCCCGGTGCTTCTTCAGTAGGCTTAATTCCTGCCACCGTCCGATACATCCATTCCACAATAGCTCCGTAAGCGTAATGATTCAGTGAGTTCATATCTGTGCCGCTTATGGTTCCATCCGGTAATATCGAATTCCAACGCTCCCAAATTGTCGTAGCCCCCAGCTTCACCGCGTAGAGCCAGCTCGGATAGTCATCATTCAATAGCAGTGTGTAGGCCAGATCGTTACTGCCGTTATCTGAAAGAGCGCCTGGTAAATAAGGAGTCCCCACGAAGCCAGTACGCAGATGGTAGCCATCCATCTTCAGCCGATTCCGGAGCGCGTCCGTTACTCTTACTTTAAAAGCTCCCGGAACGAGATCCATATGCAACGCAACAGCGTAGGCGGTTTGCTTATCTATGGCGAGCCGTCCATTTTTGGAGAAAAATTCGTCCCAAATTGCCGACTTCACTTCCTCCGAGATACGCAAATAAGTATCCGCTAGTTCAGCTTTACCCAGTACCTTGGCCGCTTTTGCCAACAAAAGTGCAGAGTGCCGGTAATAGGCTGAAGCAATAAAGTCCGTATCGGTGCCCCCCATAGGAGAATCTGGGCTAATTCCGTCCAATGCAAGCCAATCGCCAAAGTGGAACCCGGTCGTCCATAACCTCCGACTGCCCGATTCCTCATCGGCCCGGATGATATAATCGACCCACGCCTTCATGCTCTTGAACTGCTGCTCCAGTATTGTTTTATCCCCATAATGAAGGTAGACGTTCCACGGAATAATCGTTGCCGCGTCTGCCCAGGCACTGGAACCTCCGCCTTTCACGTTTGCCGCTGGAACGACCATCGGTACCATACCACCGCGCTCCTCCTGCTCTTGAGCCATATCGAAACCATACTTCCGGAAGAAGGCGTACGAATCCATGTTGTAGCAAGCTGTTCCTGAAAACACCTGCGCATCTCCTGTCCAGCCCATACGCTCGTCGCGCTGCGGACAATCTGTAGGAACATCAAGGAAGTTGCCCTTTTGTCCCCAAAGTGCATTTTGAAACAGCCTATTTACAAGAGGATTGCTTGTCTCGAAACTGCCTGTTTCCTCCAAGTCAGAGTAAAGAACACAACCCGTGAAGTCGTTTGGATTAAGCTCACCAGGCCAGCCTTCCACTTTTACATACCTAAATCCGAAAAAGGTAAAGAACGGTCTAACCACTGTTTCCGCACCATCAGCTGTGTATATATATTCGGCCTTTGCCGTTCGAAGATTGTCGCGATAGAAATTCCCATTTTGAAGAACCTCGCCGTGTTGAAGACGGATGACTGTTCCTCTGGGCGCATTCGTGCGGAAGCGTAGCCAGCCAACCATGTTCTGTCCCATGTCCAGTACAGTCTCGCCTGCAGGGGTATAAATCACTTCAATTGGCTTAAGCTCCTCTTTAATGACAACCGGCAAGCTAAGCCGTGCGGTAAGCCGCTCCAAGCCCAGATTTCCTTCATGAACTGAGTAAATATCGGTCGACTCCAAGGTTGCGTCGAATACTTCCCCATCATATAAATTGCCACTTACAATTTGGCCTTTAACCGCTGTCCAATTCGTATCCGAAGCGATAACCGACGTGGTTCCGTCTCCATAAGTGACCACAATTTCACACAAGAGGGCAAATTCATCGCCATATATTTCCGCTGTATCCCCCTCAAAACCGAATCTACCTTTATAAAGTCCGTTGCCAAGAATAATCGCAATATGATTCTCCCCTTGCTTCAGCAACTCCGTGACATCATAGGTCTGATACTGTAGCCACTTTTGGTAGGCATTGAAATAAGGTGCAAAATATTCATCACCCGCCTTAACACCGTTTATCTCCATTTCATACAGGCCTAATCCGCACACATAAACACGCGCTTGGACCACCTTCTTCGCAATATCAAACTGGCGGTTAAGAACCGGATGAATATCCTTGTCTACATTTGGAATAATCCATTTTGCCGTCCATGGCTCGTTCAGCTTCGCTGTCTCAAACCAAGCTGCTTGGCTGATGGCATGATCACCGTTATCTGCCCATACTTCTACACGCCAGTAGTAGCGGGTTCGCGGCTCCAGTTCAATTGGCAACTCGAAGGCAAGATTGTCAATATCATCTCTTTTCCCGCTATCATAAATTAAGTTTGAGAATGATTCTGTTAATGAAACTTCTACGCGTGTGGCAGTTTGCTTCTTTCCTGCTGTTCCCGTCACAACGTAGGAGATTCTGGGTTTACCAAGTGAAAATCCTATTGGGCTAGTCATACGATTCGTTTTCATACGAGTAATATACACGTGGTTTATCCCCTTTACTTGATGAGTTTATTTTAGGGCAACGTTCCACTTTCTAAAATAACAGGAGTATCCGCGCAAAACTATATGAAAACGCGCCATGTAGTGCTTGCCCGATATCTTTATGCAACAAAGAGGGCGCCCCAACTAGGGCAGCCTCCCGTTTCTCAAAGGAGAAGCATTTACTATAGAAAATCCCCCTCTGAATCTTAATTGTTGATGATTTGAAGATCGGTCACAATTTCAAGAAGCATCTCGGGAGATATACCAGCTTGTGGAATTTCGGATACTTGTTTTAAAGTAAGGCCCTGAGCCATCCCAACCATTGGACTTGACGAAATCCCTGGTAAATGCTTTTCAAGAATCGCAGACGCTTCCTGATCTGCAAGCAAATCACCCAATTTGGTGAGTTCCGAGTAGTTCGTCTTTGTCAACGCAGCATTTTGGTTCTCAAATCCTGCACGAAGTGTTGGTCCCTCAAACTTCGAATAACGGAAATAGTCAAAATCGGCGTGCTTGCGCATCCCGCTTAGGTCTTGAACGCATAAACCGATGAAGTTCCCTGTGAATCGGATAAAACCGTTCGCTTCAATTGTTTCATCTGCCAAATGCAATATATTTATAACCGGACCAATTTGTGTCCATTGCTTATTATCTGCGGCATAATAGAAAGCTGCATATTCCTCATCGACCACAACTTTCAGCTTACATTTTTTAATTCCTTCAATAGATATTTCAGAACCGGGTATTTCCTCCCATTTCCCTTGAAACGACCTGACCAGCCCCAAACACTTACCCATTTGCTCATCCCGGCTAATCTGTAAATACACATAATCCGAGGTGTCATAATACAGAATCAAGCCTGCCATCTGCTGGAAATGTTCAGGTTCAAACTCAATTTCGGTTTCCGCCTCGCACCGCATATATTCCTGACGTCTGGCAACCATACTTTGTCGGTGAAGCGAGCTCAGAGATTCCCTTCCCTGCAAGCGCAGAAATCCGGGATGTTCTGTAAGTGAAAACCATGTAGGATCTGCAGGTACCCGCAGAGTATTCCATTGTACAGATAATTCGTTGGAATCAAAATGGTCTACTTCCGGTTCGTCAGCAACCTTATATTCTGGAAGGTTAAATTCAGGGATCTCTATATGAGGCGCATTTCCGCCTCCTTCTACCCTCAACCAGCCGTCAGCCGTCCACTCCATTTTTTGGATGGCCGTTTCCCTTCCAAGAATGCATGTACGGCCATTAACAGGTCTGCCTGCCAAATGCACCATAGCCCACTCACCGTTTTGTGTATCTACAAGACATCCGTGTCCCGCTTTTTGTAAAGGCAAATTCATTTGCCCTGCCGACGTCAAAATCGGATTTTTCGGATCAACCTCATAGGGACCTTCAATACGCTCAGCACGTGCCATCGTCACCGCATGATCCAACCAGGTACCACCTTCGGCAACCATCAGATAATAATAACCATTCCTCTTATAGATGTGAGGTCCTTCGGTACATTTCAGATCGGTACCGAGAAAAATTGTTTTGCGTTCTCCGATTAATCTCTGCAACTCCATGCTGTATTCCTGCAAGACAATACCTGCAAAAGAATTATGATTTGTTCGATGATCCCACAGCATACTTACGAGCCATTTGCGGCCATCGTCATCATGAAACAGTGAAGGGTCAAATCCGCTGCTGTTCAGGTATACCGGTTCTGACCAAGGTCCATCAATACTCTCGGCAGTTACTAAATAATTGTGGGTATCTTTGAATGCGCCCAGCCGGCTTTTCACATCTGTGTAAACAAGGTAGAAGAGTCCTTCATCATAACTTAAGCACGGCGCCCACACGCTGCATGAATCCGGATTTCCTGCCATATCTACCTGCGAGGTTCGGGTTAAGGCGTGGGTCAGCAAACGCCAATGTTTTAAATCTCGCGAGTGGTGGATTCTAACACCGGGAAACCATTCGAATGTAGACGTAGCAATATAGTAATCATTTTCTACCCTTAAGATAGAAGGGTCTGGATGAAATCCTGGCAAAATCGGGTTAACAATCACTGTAAGTCCCCCTAAATATAGATTTAGTTTTCATCAAAACTAAAATATGACTCAATAACCGTCTTTCCTCCGGCAGTGTTATCCTCCCAAAAATATCAAAACCGCCATCAGGATACTATGTGAAGATGCGACATACTTTTCTGCTGAATGGAGCTTACACGATCAGATGGTCCCACCAGTCCTGCCGATTATTATACCCGCCTATATATACCTGAAAAGTCGAATTGGCCCGCACAACTTAAGTTGTGCGGGCCAATTTATGAACCTCATAGACTAAAAACATTATATTTCCATATGATATGCTATTTATCCGTTCTTATAACTGAACTAGGTAGCCGACATGTCTATGACTGCAGTGTAGCTGCTGCCTGTTTTAATTCGAATGGACTGATCATCCGGCAGAATAATTGTGCAGGTGATCTGCTCTGGCCATGAAGCGTTCAAATAAAAGCATGAATCAATGAGTTTCCACTCTACAGATACTAACCCTTTAGAGGTCATGACACATCCTTCTGCCCGTTTTAGCTGACCGATTCTCGGACTAATGCATATCTCTTCACATCCGGGGGATATAGGCCGAACGCCCAGTGTCTCAGTAGCATATTCATATATGGGAACTGATCCCCAGGCATGGGCATCACTTCGCTTACTTACTGTGTCTTCCATCCAGGTTGTCAACCCGTCACCTGCCATCTGACGCCAAGGTCCTAGCAAGTCATGTACTTTGTCATACATGCCGACTGCTGCAAGTGCACGGAACAGATAGATGGCCATTGCGAAGGAGCAGGGGACAAAGTCCGGGTTCTCGGTAGACAAGCTCATGGCTTGCCGAGCCTCTTCCCCTGTCAAGGTTCCGCTGAGGACTGCCCATATCTGCGTATGCTGGCTAAATTCTTCAATTCCAGGACCATCGGTAAGACAGCCTGGTCTGATCAATGACATGCAATTCTCTCTTACTGCAGTCTGCATTCGATTTGCACGGGCCATGTATTCTTCGGCCAAGTCCCTTCTATCTGTATAAGCAGCAAGCTCGGACGCTTTCTGCAGCGCAAAGGTATACATCAGACAATAGACGGTTAGCGGACCTTCCTTGGCTGCACCTGGAACCCCATAGTCTTCCTTCCATTGCTCAGCCCAATCGACAAAAGACCAGTATCTAGGATTCATCGGCCCTACGAGGCCATTCCCATCAATCAAACGATGGAAATAACCGAGTACGGCATCAACGCCCGGCAGGTAACGTTCGACCAGATTACGGTCTCCCGCAAATATCATATGATCATGCAGCATAAGTATCCAGTATAATGAGAAGCCCGGAATAACCTGTGATTCAACGGATGGATACCTGGATTGCGTTAACCCCTCCGGAAGCAAAGAACTGTAAAAATCATATAGGGTTCTTCGCGCCATCCGATCATCACCAGATAAGATATAGGTGAACTGGATTTGAGAACGTGTATCCATGACATATTGCAGCTGCTCATAATACGGACAATCCTCGTATGTTTCATGCATGCAGCGTTTGAGCGTTCTGACGCTGATCTCCCATAATTCAGCTTCCTGCGGGTCCGAGGAATTATATTTAGCTGCAACATTAAGCGGGTAGCCCGTTTCTCTGTAAGCAAATCTGTGAAGAATCATGGCTTCATTTCCAGTCTCGATTTCTAATCTGACGTAGCGGAACGTCCGGAACCAAAAGGGTTCATAACACTCTAACAACTGTGTACCAGTCGCGCCGCTGCCTGCAGGCCGATATATATCCACATCTCCATATAAATCTCCATTAATACTGTCCGTTCGGTCTCCTTTGTCACGAATCCAAGGAACAATAATTGGCGGTTTCTCGTAGCACTCTGCACAAAGCAGCCGGATTTCACTGCCTCTGCCACCACTCATTAACAATTTAAGGTAACCAGTTGTTAATTCACCGGCATCAAAATCAACCGTTATGGTCGTATGGGATGCAATGAAGACAGGATGGTCATTCACTATCAGCTGGTTCCAGCCCAGCTCACTCTCTGCTGCCAGTTGGTTGACTCCAGCGAATCGTCTTTCAGTTTCATAGAGATGGGGAATAGGGCGTCTCCTGAGCTCCCAAGGCTTTAGGCCTCCATGCACGATATCAAAAATATATTCGGATGCCTGGTCCCAATTCTCTGCATAATATGCTGATTCCATCCATCCAAATGGACGCATCGAACCGTTTACGGTTTCCGTAATACCAAGAAATTGCGTATAGACACCCTGGGATAATGAGATGGATTCATCTTTCAGACACTGCCAGGAAGCATCAGTATGTGCATTTACAGTTTGAGTTTTCTGCTCATCAAGAATTGCCGCGTGAACATATAATCCAGGCAGTCGTGTCCGCCATACTGAATCATTTCCCCCTCCCGCATATGGGTACCGGAGAACCTGAACGGCAAATACATTAGTCCCCTCTGTCAAATATTCTCCGATTTCAATTTCCTCATAGTACCAAGTGAACCGGTCTCCTTTACAAGGACCGCGACTTACAGATACGCCGTTAATGAAGAGGTGATAGCGGCTGTCAGCCGAAATACGGAGAGTACAGGCATGACGGCCCTGTCCAAGCTCAATTGTTTTACGGAAGTAGACAAATTTACCTACTCCTGTTTCGTCCTCATTCTTCCAATTAGGATACCATATCCAATTGGCCTCTTCTTCCCATTTAGGACGCATTGCGGACCTCCTTTTAATATAAATTTATTCTTTAACACTTCCTGAAGCTACCCCTGAGATAATCCGTTCTGAAAAGATAAAAAATAAAATCAGGACAGGGATGGTGGCAATTACGGAAGTTGCCAATGCTTTATCCATGTTGAGCAGAATATTGGATGTATATTTCATTACCGCAAGAGGGATCGTCTTGACCGAATCATCCTGAAGCATAATCAGCGGCAAGAAAAATTGATTCCAAATATTAACGGAAAGAACAATGCATAAGCTAACAATAACAGGTGACGCCAAGGGAAACATAATTCTGTAGAAAACTTTCCATTCCCCGGCACCGTCTATACGCGCAGATTCGGCAAGTGCATTCGGCAAGCCGGCAAAGAAGTTCGAGAGCATCAGTACCGCCATCGAAATGCCGGCAGATAGTACCAGAATTACACTCCAAGGCGAATTAATGAGACCCAAATTTTTGATAATTAAGAATACGGGAACAACACCGAGCTGCACCGGGAACATGAGACCGACCAAAAAATACAGCATTACACCTTGCTTGAATTTGAATGAGTAACGTCCCAAACCATAGGCGACCATAGAGGCTAAGGCTACAATAATGATAATTGTCATAATAAGAATAAACACACTGTTCCAGATGTTGACACCGAAATGTTCATCACGAAAGATCTTGACATAAGAGTCGAGGGTAAAAGACTTTGGCCATCCTAGAGTATTTGACAACACGTCTTGTTTGGTACGGAATGAATTCCAAATCAGATAACCGAGTACTAGTATGGTAAAGGAAGAGTACACCCATAGAATCAGCTTGGTGACATACAGTTTTTTGATGTCTGCCATAATCAATTCTCCTCCTTATAAGTTAATCTTAGCTGAATTAATGCGACAACGAAGATAATGGCAAACATTACACAAGCGATCGTGGTACCCATACCCACTGAATTCGTACTTACTGATCCTCCCATGGCTCCGTTCGTTCCGAATGTAATTCTGTAGAAGAACAGAGTCATTACATCCATAGAATTATTAATACCTCCACTTACACCACCCAGCAGATAGCTGAAGTCAAACAATGTCATCGCAGCAATGTAGCTGATCATGGCTATGTTTACGATGCTTGAGCGAATCTGCGGAATGATGACCGAAAAGAATCGTCTCCAATAACCGGCACCGTCCAAATATGAAGCTTCCATAACCTCCTCGGACAGCATCTTCATGGCAGCCACAAAATAGACCATACTAAAGCCGACCCCAGCCCAAGCATTAATAATGAATAAGGTTAACACTTCATAACCGGGGATTCCCAGCCAGTTCCGCGCATATTCCCCTAGTCCGACGATATTGAGCAGTTCATTAAAAATCCCGATATTCTGATCAAAAACGAGCGTGGCCAAAAAAACGATAACGCTTGTAGTAATAAATTGCGGCGCAAAGATCATGGTCTGAAAAATCCGGTAGCCTTTAACACGGGTGTAGATTACGTAGGCAAAATACAGCTGGATAGGTATTAGCAGTCCGACATTAAGCACGACTAAAATCACATTGTTTTTTAGGGCATTTAAAAATTGACGCTTCAGTTCCGAATTTGTGAAAAGTTCAATATAATTATCAAAACCTACGAACACTTTTTCACTAAAACCGTTTGAGTGGAAAAGACTAAGCTGGGCTGCTGAAAAAATCGGATAAATGACAAAAATAGAATACAGAATAAAACCGGGCAAAATAAACCACAGATACGGTTTCTTACCAAACCACTGCAACACCTTGATCGCCTCCAAATATTTAGGACGGTTAAGCTGCTTTGCTTAACCGTCCAAAAAATGTCTCTCTATTTTGTACGGAGCAGTGCTTCCTCTAACATATCCGCAGCTTTTTGGCCGTCGATCTGGGAAGTCAGCAGCATGGGAATAACTTGTTGTAAGAAAATATCAGTCAGCTTGACTTCTTCCGTTGAAACATCAGTCAATACAGAATAGATATTATGACCCAATGAGTCAAAAGCGCTTAATTCCTTAACCCCTTCGTCCCTCGGTGTGATATCCTGCAGAGCTGGTACCGCTCCTGTCTTATCCTCAAACAGCTGTTGCGCTTTTTGGCTGGATAGGAATTTGACATATTCGGCAGCCTCCGCCGGATGAGTGGTTTGAGCAGATACCGCATAAGTAGTTGCATTACTGAAGCTTTGCGGAGCGATGCGCTCTCCTGATACTGTCGGAATATAGAATCTGCCGAGATTTACTCCAGCCCCTACGAAAGTCGGATCGTTCCATGTGCCATCAGCAATCATTGCTGTTTTTCCATTAGTAAAGGCTAATTGAGCACCGGCATTGTCAACTGACGCCAAATCTTTAGTGTAATAACCTTTGTCTGCGAAATCTCTTAGCGTCTGGAATGCTTTGACAATATTAGGATCATTGAATGAGCCCGTTCCTTCCTTGATCTTGCTTAACGATTCTTCGGCAATTGCAGGCATCATAGCGAAGGCAAGCCATGCCCGCTCAAACTCTGCTTTACCGGGTACACTAAAGGGAGTAATGCCCTTGTCGTTTAGAGCATCAGCTAGAGCCGTGAATTCCTCAAAGGTTGTAGGGACCTTTAAACCTTCTTTTTCAAAAATATCTTTGTTGTAAAAAATCAGTTGTGAATCCATAAATGCTGGCGGTGCTGCGTACAGCTTCCCGTCCACTTTTGCGTACTCCAAAGCATCGTCCCCATACCGGCTGGTATCAATTCCATAGCTGTCAAGGGGAAGCAGCGCTCCACTCTCTACATAAAGCTTCATCTTAGGTGTCTTATTCCCCTGAATAAATAAAACGTCCGGCAAAGAATTACTTTTAACAGCCGTATCAATCGCTGTTTCCGTTCCAGAGAATTGATAATTTAATTTGATGTTCGGATGTTCATCTTCAAATGCTTGATTAATTGCAGTAAATGCGGACTCAAACGATGATTGATTAGCTTGGTCACCCCAAATGGTCAATTCAACCTGTTTTCCAGTTTCATCGCTGTTCCCGTCATTTGCTGCCGAGTTATTTGTGTTGTTTCCACATGCACTCAGAAGTAATACAGAAGCTCCAGTTGCCGCAAGAAGTACTCTTTTTGTTTTCCCCTTTTTCATCGACTTCTTTCTCCCTTCATATCTTGCGTTTTATATTACCTGTAATAATCATAGTTCACTGGATAAGACTGTACCATGAACAGGTTTTTGTTTATGATGCCACTTTATTAGATATCTCAATTCTCCGTAACCACCAAAAAACCGAAACTTTAATGTTCCGGTTAGATGGTATTCCAAATTTACAATTCCTGCAGCATCCTCAAGCCGGATACTATCTGCAAAACGTTCTTCAACATAAAGAAACACAGGTTCAAGCCATGATGGACGATTCGCCTTTGTTTCATCGTAATGTTCAACTGTTTGCAAAAATGCACCCTTTAAGTCATTCCATAAGCGGAAATGTCCTATCGGGAAAAAGCTAGCTAGCGTCTTATTCGATTCTCCGGCATCAATTTGTAAATTATTATCCATTCGATCATTAAGATATATTTTCAGCATCCACTGGACCAAGCGGAAAGCGGTATCCGGAGAATGAAATCTGCTTAGCTCCTCACCTATAGCATCCAGCCATTTCGAAATTTCAATATATGAGGCTTGTCTAATTAAAACAGCAAACTGCTGCTGCCATTGCTGTAGCTGTGCATCTATAAGCTCCGGATTATAATGCTTCTCCGATTCGAAACGATATAAGCCCGGCCCCTTAAAAAAAGATCGGTCAAACAATAGTTCAGCTTGTCTTCTCAACACCTTGCAATCTTGAAAGATCCGATTCTCGGATATACTGGCGACAACCGTAATTGCCAGATTCTGTTTGACTGTATCTATCCATTCTTTTACCAGTCCGGCCATCATCAGAATCTCTTCCTGTCCTTGATCGCGGCTAAAGAGCAATCCGTGGAAGATACCTTGATCGAAGCCAAGAGGAACAGCATATACCGTCTTATTCATAAGATCTTGAAGGAGATACCCTAGTGCGGATTGATCTGAGTCGTTTCCCAAGTTTCCCGAGTGTTCCGATGACCAAGAACGTATCGTAACCCAACTAACAGAAGAAGCATACTCCAAATGTTCTGTCAGCAAAGGATAATTTTCAGGAGGAATAGTGACAACTGGTGTAATAAATCCCGGAAGCATTCTCGATTGCGTCATTAAGCGTTGTTTCTCTTCATCCAATGCACTAGTCCGACTTCGCTGTATCCGCTCATGTATGGCGTTTCTTTTGTTTTCAGTCAGCCGGGTTAGGGTCGCAATCAGTTCTTCAGGATCAAAAAGGTGCTTTGGAATATAATCCTGAACGCCTAATTGAATGGATCTTCTTGTATATTCAAATTCCTCATAGCTGCTCAGAATTAAAATGATCATCTCCATATCAGTTTGTCTAATGTGGCGAATCAATTCTAAACCGTCCATTTCAGGCATACGAATGTCTGTCAGCAGAACATCCGGATAACCCTCCCGACAGAAGGCTTCCCAAGCTTCTTTCCCATTCCGGTATACGCCATGCAGTTCATATCCACTCGCATGCCAGTCAATTATGGTCTGAAATCCTACCCGAACGAGTGACTCGTCATCAACAATCGCGAGCTTTATCATCCTGTTCCCGCCCTTCTTCCAAGATTGGAAGTCTAAGATTCACAGTTGTACCTGCACCTTCCAGACTTGTAATCTCCATGCCGTACGGCTGGCCATAGAAGTTCTCAATTCTCTCTTTTACACTCAGCAACCCGATATGGTTGCCAATGCCACTATCCAAGATTTGATGTATTTGCAATAACCGGTCCTCCTCAATACCGCTGCCGTTATCCCAAACTCGGATGTGAAGCATCTCCTTCTCTTTTCGCGCTTCAAGGTGGATCATTCCCGAATGATTAATGGAAGAGAGGCCATGAACAATAGCATTTTCCAGCAGTGGCTGAATAAGAAACTTCAGGAGCCTGTAATGGGCAACCGTATCATCAACTTCAATTGTGAAGATAAAATTCTGATACCTCACCTGTTGGATTTTGACAAATTCCCGCATGATGTTCACTTCATTTTCCAGCGTGACAAGCTCTTCAGTATCCCTGATAGAATAACGCAACAAATTACTTAGTGCATCAACCATTTCTCTAATGTGATCCTGTTTTCGAATCATAGCCATCCAACGTATGGAATTCAGCGTATTGTACATAAAGTGAGGAGAGAGCTGGTTCTGAAGTACCTTCAACTGTACCTGCCTTTTACGTTCTTCGCTCTTTTTTACTTCAACTATTAAATTATTGATTTCGTACATAACAGAAATAAATGTATCATTCAGTTGCGTAATCTCCCGGGCACCTTTAAATTTTAAAAGAGCATTTGGTTTCTCTCCCCGTAATCCTCTTCTCATATTATTAAGCAGTCTTCCCATAGGGAGGACAATGTCCGTACGAATCAGATAGGAGGCGGCCAAGCCGAGAAGAATGCATCCGCCAGCCAGCCATGCAGCAAAAACGCTCATCCTATACACAGTTTCATAAAGTGTGTTCAGAGCATAGACCGCTGTCAATGTCCATCCATTAAAAGAGAGTGTTTTGTTAAGCCGAAGTGTCTCCGAAAATGGAACTTCCTGGATTACCGGTTCTTTGAGGAGAATGTTTTGCTGATTGACCAGTTCGAAAGAGGTGCTGGTACCTGCCATAGCTGAACTAAGAACATCACGGAATATGGCAGAAGAAACTACAAGGTAGAAGGTACCTATAGGCCGAAAATTATCATCCTTTATTACACGCGCTAATCTGAAGGACCTTATGTTCCCATCTATTGCAGAGCCGGTATTTACAGGTGCCCAATAGGTCGCCCCGTTCGCCTTAACAATCTCTGCCAAATCTTTTCTTTCCAATGGATCTTGACTATCCTCACCAATGATAAATGTGCTCTTGTCTGTCACAAATACGCAGCCGATGATCCGCTTATCGTCCAAGCCTCCGATTATAGGCAATACACTTTTCTCCAACTGTTGTTGCAGTTCCAGCTTCTCAAATTCATTATGAATGGGGACCGCAAGAGTGTTAGCCACTTCACCAGAAGTAAGAATATGCAGACTCATTTCATTATAGGTCTTGATAGTAGCCTCCAGTTTATCAACTGTCAGATTTGCAATTGTATCCGAATATGCCTCTGCGTTTGCCTGAATCGCTGCATTGTAATTTCGAGCAAGAATGCTAAGGCCAATAATAGACGGCAGAACGAATAATGGCAAATAGACAATAACAAGTTTTTTGGTCAGACTCCACCTTTTCCATATCCGATTTAACCATATTAGTCTTATTAAGTAATCAGGAGTATCTCTCATATCCGGTCCCTGTCCATTTCCTTTTATTTCCACACCTTAGTCAATACAAGTATTCTCAGAAATAAATCATTGTAGCCTCATACCCGTCAATCCTAACATAGCCAAATTCAAGTCGCAAAGACTTCATTATATAAAAGAAAACAACCCGATTTCCGGGTTGTTCAGATGGATACTAATCATGATTTCTGTCAGATCATTCTTGCCACTTCATGCGCTTCACTTACAGCGTTCAAAGCTCTGCGCGCTTGTAGGGCATCACCGATTACATGCATTGGAATATGTCGTTCATCGCAGAAAGTATGAAGACTCTCATAGCCTCGTGATTTAGCCCCTATCGCAATGACAACAGAATCACAAGGGTACGTCGAGATATCACCCTGACTTTCAATAACGACCCCAAGCTCATTTATTTCAAGGCATTTGGCACTTGTCAGAATATGAACTCCCGATTCATGAAGGCTCTCCATTACGCAGATTGAGCGAAGTTCACCTAGGTCTTTAGCCACTTTGTCTAGCATTTCTACTACAGTGATGTTCGAAGCCTTGCCATGCAGGTATTCGGCAACCTCCAATCCAACCAGTCCTCCGCCTACAATAACGACGTTACCAGAAACCATCGCTTTTCCAGACAGAACGTCATGAGAATTCGTAACCTTGGTTAGTTGGCCACCAGGAACCTTAAGCTCCATAGGCGCTGCGCCGATAGCAACAACAACTTCATCTGGCTCAAGTTCTTCCAGAAGAGACGCTGTAACGGGCGTATTAAGTCTGACCTCAATCCCCTCTCTAATTACCTGTTCCCCCCTGGATAAAGCAGCTGCTTTCATCTCTTCTTTTCTTGGAGCCTCACCCGCGATCGCAAGCAAATTGACCGCCTAGAGCACCAGTCGCCTCACAAACAATCGGCTGATGCCCTCTACGTTTCAGAACCATCGCAGCTTCCAAACCTGCGATTCCCCCGCCGGCGACTATAACCTTCTTCGGATAATCAGTCAAGGTAAGTTTATATTCCGCTTCTCTCCCCAAAGCAGGGTTTCTCAGGCATGTAATGAAAGGAACTTCACTTGAGACAAATCCGTCATAACAGCCTTGATTACAAGCTACACATTGTACAATATCATCGATGTTCCCGGATTGGGCTTTCATACAGAATTCAGGATCAGCAAGCTGAGCACGCCCGATTACCACCATATCCGCTTTGCCCTCCGTCAAAATCTCCTCAGCCTGATCTGGGGAATTAATGCGCCCCACCGCGACAGTAAGCATACCTGTTTCCCGGCGGATTCTGGCTGCATTATCGACATTGAAGCCTCTTGGCAGGTCAATTGGAGGAACCTCATACTTGATCGCCGCAGAGGAGAAGTTACCGCGCGAGACGTCGAGCGCATCAACTCCGGCAGTTTTGGCCAAATTGCAGAGTGCGATAACATCCTCTATACTCAGCCCGCCCTCCAGATAATCATCATGAGCATCAATACGCATAAACAACGGCATATCAACCGGGATGCTGCCTCGGATGGACTCAATGCATTCCAGAAGGAAGCGGGCGCGGTTCTGAAGACTCCCTCCGTACTCATCGTTTCTGCGGTTGAAATAAGGACTTAAGAATGAATGAGGCGTGTAATTATGCCCAGCATGGAATTCAATGGTATCAAAGCCAGCATCCACAGCACGTCGGGCAGCTTCTCCAAAGGCATCGGCAGCTTCCATTAAGGTTTCTGCACTCGCTCCGGGAATAGTGTACTCCGTTCCAGGGACAGGTACGGGGCTAGGGATAATGATCATGGCCTCCGGGTCGCTGCCTACCGCCAAACCACCCAGCCAAAGTTGAACCCCCGCTCTCCCGCCAGCAGCATGAACCGCATCCGTCAGCCGCTTCAATTCAGGAATGTATCTGTCATCCGCGATGGACAGGAACTTTTTGGGGGAGGAAGGCCCATATACCGAACAGACCTCTACAATATTCAAACCACAGCCGCCCTCCGCCCTCGCGACATGATAGTCAATAAGCTGTTGGGTGACATAACGGTCATCAGTACCCATTTTGGTTCCCATGGCTGGGAAAATAATGCGGTTCTTCAGTTCCAGTCCTCTGATCTTAATCGGGCTAAATAGCGTATGAAATGCCATGTTACATGCTCCCCTTCAATGGAATACAGACACGTCTATTTGTGATATTATTCACATTTTAGTTTGCGAAGCAATGTCTGTACTCCCACTATAGAAGAGAAATCATTTCGGTACAATATGTTTAAAACAAAATGTTTGAATTTTCCGCAAACACATCAGCTAAATGGATTTTAAAGAGGTGATTAGTATCCTTAAATAATCCATTCTTGTAGTTTTTTCTTCCAGTAACAATTTTTCTGGAAGTGCTGCGTTTTCTGATTCGGTCGGATAATTGATGGATGATGTAAAGATCATATACTTATATCCCCCCGTAGTTTCATCACCACGCAAAACCTTACGTAAAGTCTGCTGCAACAAATCACCAATTTCCAAGGCCAGTTCAACAACGGTTATGGATGTACTATCAGTCTTGTCCAGCGAATGAGAATGAATGACCATATTTCCAGGGAAGCGTAACGCATATTCCATGATTTCATTGGCAGCCAAAAGCAACCTTTCTTCATCTCCATAATCACTATTCTTGAGAATGGATAGAACGCTCCTGGAATTTTCAATGTAAAATTCTTTTACCAATCTAAGCATTTCATCTTTAGAGCGGAAGTAGTAGTTTATGGCGCTCACATTGACATGAGCTTCCTTAGCAATGGCCCGGACAGAAATGTCGCAGCTCTTTTTCTTTCCCATTAAATATAACGCCCGATCAAGAATTCTTTCCTCTACACCCTTCAGCTCTCTCATAAGTCCCACTCCTGTTGTTTGTATCATTCAAACAGTAAAAAACAACTGAGCATGAATCCCAGTTGTTTTTATAAACCATCATATCATATATCCACGATTCGGACACACTCAAGTCTAGGGGAGGTTATTGCATCCAGTAAGTCATCCTGTCTGTTCATCATTATTTTCCAAGTAAGGAATTGATGGTGGGGATTTTTCGTGAAATACACAAAATAATCACCTGTCGAAATCGTGTTGATTACCGGTACGAACCCTTATTTGTGTATGACCTTCAGTACATGCCTCAACCCGAGGAAAGCTCCGTGAACATTGACGCAGATAATCCGCCCGGGCTCGGACAGTGTCTTTCAACATTTTCGTTTTTGGAAACGTCAGCTTGAATGAAATTGGCGAATACCGTTAATATGAAAATTCATAGGTCCCGGATGCAACGTAAACACAGAGCGTATTCTTTTCCTCCTCTATTTCTTTTACTCCCGCCTCCCCGATTAAGATTTTAAATTCAACATTATCCTTATAGGGCAGTATGATTCTCGCACAGGCATTGACAGGTACTTCAAATCGATACGTTGTGCTGTCCTGGCTGATCAGCCATTCGCTGCGGATGAGTCCCATTACGCTCCGGTAGCCAGCTTTCGCATGTTTCATCCGACTATTCGGCGTAGGCGCAATTATAAATTCATTCCGGCTTGGATTTCTGTCGAGAAGATTGATCCCCGCAACGCACTGGAATAACCAACCGACCACCGCGCCGAATGAATAATGATTCAGCGAAGCATCCTGGGGGACATTGTGCTGATCGATGCTTTCCCAATGCTCCCAAATGGTTGTTGCCCCTTTGGTTACTGCATACAGCCAGCTTGGCGGCGTCGTCTGCAGCAGCAGTTGATAAGCCTCATCGTGATGGCCGTATTCCGTTAACACGCGACAGATATACGGCGTGGAGAGGAACCCCGTACCAATACGGAACTCGTTCTCCTTGACCAACTGCGCAAGCTGATCGGCGGCCGCTTGCCGCATATCCTCCGGCAGCAGGCCAAGCGCCAGCGGTCGAACATAATGCGCTTGTCTCTTCGAATTGATCCGGCCCTCTTCGGTGAAGTTGTATACATAAGCTTCAGTTACCTGGATAGATAATTGGCGATAATATTCCGCTTCGCTATGCTTATCAAGCGCTTCTGCGCATTCCGCCAATAACCGGCTGGAGTATGCGAAATAAGCCGTGGCGACCTCAGGTTCGGAAAAAGTTAAATTGATGAATAAGGGCAAGGATGATCCCCTTCGATCAGGCTCCGCCCATTCCCCCCAATGGAATTTAGTATCCCAGGTATATTCGCGGTAAGGATTATGATCATTGCGCCGAACCCAATGGGTTTCTTTGGCGCTTTTCACTTCGTAATCCACCCATTTTTTCATGGCGTTCCAATTTTCTTGCAAAATGCGTTTGTCTCCATACATCTTCCAAAGCGTCCACGGCACGATGACAACAGCATCGCCCCAACCGGCAGAACCTTCTACCGCAGCATTTTCCGGATTGTCTTCTTCCGATTCAGGATAGATTCGCGGCGTAATATTGTAAATCAAGCCATCTTCTCTTTGCTGTACAGCTACATCCTTCAGCCATTTGGACATAAACGGGTAGGTTTCCATCAACATGCTGCCTGTATGCATAAAAACCTGGATATCTCCCGTCCATCCGGCTCGTTCACGCTGCGGACAATCCGTCGGGATATCCAAAAAGTTCCCTTTCTGACTCCAGAGCGTATTCTGCACAAGTTGATTCACAAGATCATTCGAACAATCGAACTCGCCGGTTTCCGGAAGATCAGAATACACGGCGATGGCGTTAAAATGATCCGGTCTCGGCTCTTCCGGCCAGTTCTGCAGCAAGGCGTACCGGAATCCATGGACTGTAAACCGGGGTTTATACATTTCTCTTCCATTCCCGCTTAACGTATACCCGATCTTCTGCTCCAAACTTTTATTGTCGGGACGCTGGTTACTTAAATTTTTTAACGTAAAATTCCCTTGCTCATCCAGTGTCTCTCCATGGAGTATGCTTACTTCATGCCCGGGCTGTCCGGCTACGGAGAATTGAATGTAACCAGTCAGATTTTGTCCGAAGTCCAATACCGTATTCCCATCCGGAGTTTTCAGGATGCGAGGCGTAAATTTCTCCTTTTCCACAATGGGAACACTGTTGGAGGCGACCAGCCGCTGAGGATGCCATTGACCAATTTGTGGCGTATGCCAGCTGCCATCGTCAAATAAAGGCATGGACCAATCGATGAACTCTCTTCGAGCATCATAGATTTCTCCGTCCTGAAGATCGTTGAAGCGAATCGGACCTTCGTTGGTTGCCTTCCAGGTTTCGTCCGTCACAATAATTTGCTTGTCGCCTGTTGTGAATTCGATTTCCAGTTGAGCAAGAAATTGAAGTTGAGGTCCGAAGACATTTGTAGTTCCTCTAATGCCTAATCTGCCGCGGAACCATCCGTCCCCAAGAATAACCCCTATAGCGTTATCCCCTTTTTGGACCAGATGGGTGACGTCATACGTCTGATACTGCAATCGCTGAGCATAATTGGTCGCCCCTGGCGCGAGCACGAAATTTCCGATTCGCTCTCCATTCAACCAGCCTTCGTAAACGCCGCATGCGGTAATATAGAGGCGGGCCTTTGCAATTTCTTGTTCGGTTGCGAACTCCTTCCGCAAATACGAAGCCGGATAGCGCTCACTCGTGCTTGTCTCCAACTCGGGATTAATCCACTCTGCCTGCCAGTCTTCTTGTTGATTTAAGAAACCCGTCTCAAAAAAAGCGATTGGGCTCCAGCCGCTGTCCGTTCCTGACTGGTCCCAAGTGTTCACTCGCCAATAAAGCCGTTGACGGCTTTGCAGCTCAGGACCTTCATACAGAATGTGCGTAGAGCGATGCGTTAGAACCCGTCCGGAATCCCAAACAAGAATTCCTTCCAACAAATCGTTCTCGCTCTGTGCCATTTGAATTTGATACGCGGTTTGATATTCGTCCCAAACGTCTTTCCGGGAAATGAACTGCCAGGAAAAACGAGGCTGGACATCATCGATTCCAATGGGGTTTTCTAAAAAGTTGCATCGCAGCTGTATAGGGTTCATTCGTCTCACCTCACACGGTTAATTATGGATTGCAGCCAGATCGGCTGCGATTTCGGCAAGCTTATCTTGCGGCAGATTCGCTTGCGGGAATTCCGCAATTTCTTTAAGAGTATATTCATGCAACATATAAACTGCAGGATCTGCCGAAACGCCCGGCCAATATTTCTCCAGCACCGCAGCCGATGCTTCGTTGTTCAACAAATTGCCAAGTTTGGAGTGTTCGTTTAAAACCATGGATATCGCCCCCTAAGAATATGAGATTTCACGGATGCAGCGTGATTTACTGGCTAACAGTTATCATTTCGAATAGATTTGAACGATTTGCTCTTCACAATTCTCCGCGGATACGGTAACGGTAATCGTGCCGCTATTCGTAGGGCGTACAACAGCAAGCGCCTTGCCGTCAAACGTTGTGATCTCATGCTCAAAGAAGTTTTCCTCCGACGCGGGATTAGCGCTGGCCAAACCCTGAAGAATTCCTGGCCCCTCTACCTTGACACTGACTTTTCGATCGGCAGTGTTGTAAGTGTTTCCATATTTGTCTAAGAGACTGATCATCAGGAATGACAAATCATTGTCGGTGGCGGCAATCTCTGTCCGATCCGCTTCAACGTTAAGCATAACCTCGCCGTTGGCTGAACGAAGGGTCATACGCCCTGTTTCCAACCCGTCTTGCAAGGCTACGGCCGTAATTTCCCCTGGTTCATAGACAAGATCGAATTCGGCTTTAAAACGGTTCTTTTCGCCGGCTGGCGATTTGCCTACAGAACGCCCGTTAAGCAGAAGCTCGACTTCGCTTTCGGCAGCGTACACTTCCACCTTAACCGATTTGCCCTCGAACCCGTTCCATGACCAACTGGAGATACTGTCGCTCCAACTCCAGGCGGACGGACTGGCCGTCTTGCTGTAATGTTCCGGTCGTTGAACTGCAATGTACGGTTCCTTACGAAGGCCGAATACGATCTCACGGTAATACGAGATCGGACGACGATTCCCAAGGATATCGAGATCGCCTACCCAAGCCGTAAGCCAAGGATATTGACTCTGAATAAATAAGGGTTCTCTCTTCTGGTCGTAGTGTACTCTTCCGATTCCGGCTTCCCCCAGATAATCCCACCCTGCCCAGGTAAAGTCGCCGATGACATGTCCATTCTCCTTAACAAGATTCCAGTTTTTGTCAATAGCACTCGGAAAGGTTTCGCTTCCTACGATGATCCTGTTCGGGAATAGCTCTTGATCCATCACATATCTCGCTTCGGCGTAATTGTATCCCGCAACATCGACGAAGGCGAAAGACTCCGCCGTCTTTTTGGTGCAGAATTCGCTGGATACCAATGCTGCCGTGGCGTCACCCATCTCGTTCATCACCGTATTAATGCCGGTTTCTTGACGGTCTTCCGACATCATGGACTGGATGTAAGGTTTCAAATCATTCATGACAGCAAGTATGAAATTTATCGAATTCGTTACGTATCGCGTATGGTCCAATGATCGGATTTTTTCCGCCAGCTTGCGCCCCCATATCGAGCCAATCGAACTTCCCGTTTCCGATATTTCATTGCCGATGGAATACAGGATCACACTCGGATGGTTGTAATCCTTGTCCACCATGGCCAGAATATCTTTTTCCCACCACAAGGGAAAGTTCAATGCATAATCGTATTCCGATTTGGCTATGGTCCACATATCAAAGCTTTCATCCATAACGAGCATGCCGAGACGATCGCAGGCATCCAGCATCGCTTTGCTCATTGGATAATGGGAGCTGCGAAGCGCATTGAATCCCGCTTCCTTCAACAGCTCAACCCTGCGCTCATCTGCCCGATCAATGGTTGCGGCGCCGATTGGGCCGTTATCGTGATGAATACAGGCCCCGCGAAGCTTGACAGTTTTTCCGTTAATACGAAGGCCATTCTTCGTATCAAGCGAAAGGGAACGTATACCGAAGGACGTCGACTCTACATCGATGGCATCTTCTCCGTTCATGACCGTTGTTACGCATCTATATAAATTCGGATGTTCCACGCTCCAGAGCTTGGGCGAGTCGATCTGCATTCGCTGCCGGAGCGTCCCGGCTTCTCCTGCAAACACCGTGATCGGCGCATGATCCAGAGCAACCACCGTACCGTCGGCGTCTATGATCTCGTTTTTTACATTCAAGGTGACGGTGCTCAGACCTTCGTTTTCAAGCGTCGTCGCTACGGAGACCACGGAAACCTCGTCGTGGATGTCGGGAGTATCGATCTTGATGCCATCCAAAGCAATATGTGTCAAATTGCCGATAATGAGCTTCGTGTTGCGGTATATCCCGGCTCCGGAATACCAACGGGAATCCCGATAACTCGTTGCGATCACTTTGATCTCGTTTTCTTCGCCATAACGGAGGAAACGGTCCGCTTTTACGTAAAAATTGGAGTAGCCATAGGGATGCTGGCAGGCAAAATCGCCGTTGATATAGACCCTGGCCTGGTTATACACACCTTCAAATTCAATTGTGACTCTTTTGTTTCTATACTCGTCCGGCACGAAAAACAATTTACGATACTCATATTCCCCTTCGGGATAATTCCCGATAGCGCTATTGCCGTTTTCTTTTAACCTTTCTTTCTCAATCATCGCGTCATGGGGAAGTGTGACCTGTTTGCGTGGTTTTGGCGCTGCCGACCACTCATCGGCAGCATTCTCTTTGGCGCCAACGGTCCAACCGGCATTAAAGGACTCTCTAATCATTCAAACACATCCTTTTCTATACGATCCAAAATACTTAGCACATCATGTTCGGCAACCAATACTCGGCTTCCACCATTAATAACATCACGGCCACCTTGCTTGAAGATAATCAAGTCTGAAGTAGCGCTCCTTGAGCAAACGCTGCTCAGTCATTACCTAAACGTCCTCTACGCAAACATCAAACTCCATGCTGTTTGACACTGAATTTTTTTGTAATCTGAGCTTTTTATAACATCCTGCGTCAATATGCTTTGAAGTTCGATAAAGATTTCCTGCAGCATTTCGGAAGAGGCTTCGACTCGCGTATAATAGTCAAAACACGGTGCACATTTACCCCAGAAATCCGGATTTCTCACCATATATAGTTGTTAGATTAAGACATGGGGTAATAAACGCCAATTTTTAAAATCTCGCGAAAGGTGAATTCTAACACCGGGAAACCATTCGAAGGTAGACGTGGCAATATAGTAATTATCTTCAGCTCTTACAACCGAAGGATCCGGATGAAATCCTAGCAAAATCAGGTTTTAATCATTGAGATTCCTCCAAAACATAAAATTTTGTGTTCCTGTTGGGTTTAAGCTCAATTTGTATTTGAATGTATTTCAGAATTACATCTCTCCTTTGTCAGCTAATCCTTAAAAGCATAACAAGGCCGTCTCCAGAAAACTATGTGGAAATACGCCATTCATAGGCTTGTTTACTTTGATACAACTACCGACATACCTAAGAGGCATATCGCAATAGTCATGTATCAGTTCATAGAAAAGATTCATCGTTGCATGATTGTTCTTCTCACCGAAATAAGATATTCCGAATTTATATGGAAGTTGAGTAGGCC
>RCUU01000042.1_pt1 | contig 69240 bp, 62 predicted proteins | sample 2166211 | NCBI WGS metagenome assembly RCUU01 (sample SAMN09932620, study PRJNA488358) | compost metagenome | feature: garden; material: soil; isolation source: compost soil in phenylacetic acid-enriched culture | place: Germany: Experimental Botanical Garden Goettingen | collected 2016-01-27
TTTCGGAGGACGAGCGGGGGAAAAAGATCAGAATTCGTGGACGCGAAATACAGATACTTTCCGAACCGAATCATCGAGTAGAGAAACAGCGCGGCAAAGAAGATGTTCAAGTGCTGTATGAGGACGCGATTCCAGAGGAATTGCAGCATATCGGTGTGGGTAAGCATTATATTGTATACACTTTTGGTTGTCAGATGAATGAGCACGATACAGAAACGATCAAGGGCTTGCTTGAGCAAATGGGCTACGAGCCTACCGAGGATCGTAAGGAAGCGGATATTATTTTGCTAAACACCTGTGCTATCCGTGAAAACGCCGAGGATAAAGTGTTCGGGGAGCTTGGTCACCTAAAGGGACTCAAGACGGAAAAACCGGATCTTCTGCTTGGTGTATGCGGCTGTATGTCGCAGGAAGAAGGGGTTGTCAACCGAATCTTGCAAAAGCACGGCTTTGTTGACATGATTTTCGGTACACACAACATTCATCGACTGCCTCGGTTAATTCAGGAAGCATTGTTCAGTAAAGAGATGGTTGTTGAGGTTTGGTCTAAAGAAGGCGACATTATCGAGAATTTGCCTAAAAAACGTGAGGGCATGCGTGCTTGGGTCAATATCATGTACGGCTGTGACAAGTTCTGTACCTACTGTATTGTTCCATTTACCCGGGGCAAAGAACGGAGCCGTCGTCCAGAGGATGTTATAGAAGAGGTGAGAGAATTGGCCCGTCAAGGGTTTAAGGAAATCACACTTCTTGGGCAAAATGTTAATGCGTACGGTAAGGATTTCACTGATATGAATTATACCCTCGGCGACCTGATGGACGATATTCATAAGATTGATATTCCACGCATCCGCTTTACAACTTCGCATCCACGTGATTTTGATGATCGTCTGATCGAAGTTCTTGCTAAAGGAGGCAACCTGGTAGAGCATATTCATCTGCCGGTGCAATCCGGAAGCAGTGAAATACTGAAGCGAATGAGCCGTAAGTACTCACGTGAGCACTATTTAGAGCTGGTTAAGAAAATTAAGCAGGCCATTCCTAATGTTGTTCTAACTACTGACATTATCGTCGGCTTTCCAGGCGAAACGGATGAGCAGTTCGAAGAAACGCTGTCCTTAGTCAGAAAAGTAGGATATGACTTTGCATATACATTTATCTACTCTCCTCGTGAAGGCACTCCAGCTGCTTCAATGGAAGACAATGTACCTATGGAAGTGAAAAAAGAACGTCTGCAGCGGCTTAACGCATTGATTAATGAACAAAGCCGTCAAAGTAACGACGTTATGCTTGGTAAAGTAGTCGAGGTATTGGTTGAAGGCGAGAGCAAGAACAACGCTAAAGTCTTGTCCGGCCGTACGCGCAGCAACAAGCTCGTTCACTTCGAGGGCAATGCTGATTTGATTGGTACATTTGTAAATGTTGAAATAACCGATCCGATGACTTGGTATATCAAGGGTAACATTGTATCTGAGCCAATAAAGGAATGCATATAGAGGGGGTAAAACCTTGGGAGAACAGCATCAGCACCACGATCATACGGATTGCGGAGTGCCAAAGTATGATTCCCGCGATCTGATTATTCGCGAAGACATTATGAAAAAAGCGAAGGAGCTCGCTGAATTGATTGGCACAAGCGAAGAGGTTGTGCAATTCCAAAAGGCGGAGAAGCTTGTTCAAAGCCATGAGAAAGTACAGACTTTAATCAGTACAATCAAGAAGAAGCAGAAAGAAATAGTAGCGTTCGAGAGCTTCCAGAATAAAAGTATGGTGGAAAAGATTGAACGTGAAATTGATGACCTGCAGGATGAGCTTGATGGTATACCACTTGTAACTGAATTTCAGCAGAGCCAGAGCGATATCAATTATTTGCTGCAGCTTGTAATTTCGGTTATTCGTGATACTGTCTCCGAGAAAGTCAACGTAGAGTCAGGAAGCGAGCCGGCAGTAACTTCTGGCTACGGCGAGTAATTACTATGAAGTCGGTGCGGGGGCAATCTTCCGCACCTTTTTATTCATCGATTGCTTTGAATCGACACCGTAACGGAACGTGACATATAGATAGTACACATGTACAGTGTACTGTAAACTTAGGCAGGAGGTAACGATTCATGGATTGGTCAGACATCATGAAGCGAGAGGAACAATCATTTTGGGGTCTGTTAGGAATGCGCATGATATCTGCAGACAATAGTAAGGTAGAGATTGGAATAACGGCAGGGAAATCACATTTGAATTCCATGGGTATTGTACATGGCGGGGTATTAACCTCGATGATGGATCAAGCAATGGGTACATTGGTGGCTCAAATAAAAAACGGGCAGCAAGGCGTAACAACGCATCTGAACGTCAATTTTTTAAGCGCAATGAAACCCGGAGAGCTAATCGCTACAGCTTACCTTCAGCATGAAACATTTCGCACGATGACGCTTCGTGCTGAGGTGCATAATGGTGAGGGAGTACTTGCTTGTATCGCTACAGCTACTTTCCGATTACCCCGTAAACCGAATGCCAATACCGCCAAATAATTATCACCTTAATTATTAATGTAGTGAATTAAAAGGGAACGTCGATTGGCAGCGTCTTGAGCTTCTAGAGTAACTAAGCGACGTTATCATATAACTGATGTGGTGATTGAGATGAGCAAAGAACGAGAGCTGGATAAACAAGGAGATGAAGTTAAAAAATATCGGACACCGGACGGTATACCTGCCGATATTGTGATGTTTACATTAACTCGTCAGGAGCGTAAAGCATCTACTAAATCTCTTCCGCGGTTTGATCTGAAAGTGATGTTGATTCGTAGAAGAAGCTGGCCTTTTGCTGGTGCCTGGGCGCTTCCGGGAGGCTTCTCCCAGGAGGATGAGTCCCTGTTCGAAACAGCGAGAAGAGAGCTCAAGGAAGAGACCGGGGTAGACGGCAACCACCTGGAGTATCTTGGCGTGTACAGCAAGCCGGGGCGTGATCCTCGCGGCTGGATCATTTCACATGCCTTCTTCGCGTTAGTAGAAGAGTGGGTGCTTGAAAAGCGACAATCTGCCGATGATGCTCAAGAGGTCGGCCTCTTTACTGTACAGGAAGCACTGGAAGAGCTTGACCTTGCTTTTGATCACAGAGAAATATTAGCGGATGCATATCTGAGAATTCAGCAGCAAATGCTCCATACTACGATCGCCAAGCAGTTTTTGCCTCCGCATTTTACACTTGGAGAGCTGTATCAGGTTATTCAGACCGTTGTTCCTGATTTTGCAGAGCTTAATTTTATACGTAAAATTACTTCGACACGCAGCAGGCAAGGCATACTTGAAGAAGTGCGTGACGAGAATAGCAAGCCGATGCTGTCAAATCAATATTCACAGCGTCCGGCTCAATTATATCGCTTTACCGATTTTACGCCTCAATTATCGATTTACACTTAGTAGCAATACATAAACCTGAATCTTTGCGAGGCTGTGGCTGCTTTGTTATTACGGTAATTATTTGATATTGCTGCCCATCTGCCTAAGGACAGCCAGAGAGGATGAGACACCATGGATAGTGCGAATTTAGCGCTACATACCGATAAGTATCAAGTTAACATGATCTATGCACATTGGATTAACGGTACACATTTGCGCAAGGTTGTATTCGAGGCATATTTCAGAAAGCTGCCGTTTGGCAACGGATATGCTGTGTTTGCAGGATTGGAACGTATCGTGGAATATCTCTCCCATTTGCGCTTTACAGAGAAGGATCTTGATTACCTGGCCAAGCAGGAGGAAAATTATAGTCCGGAATTTCTGGAGCTGCTGCGAAATTTTCGATTCAAGGGCAATCTGTATTCCTTAGCAGAGGGCGCGCTTTGTTTTCCTAATGAACCACTGATACGAGTTGAAGGCACGATCATGGAAACCCAGCTGGTGGAGACGGCCCTGCTTAATTTCATGAACTTTCAGACGCTGATTGCTACCAAAGCCTCCAGGGTTAAGCGGGTAGCAGGCAATGACGTTTTACTTGAATTCGGTACCCGTAGAGCACAGGAAGCGGATGCCGCTGTATGGGGAGCACGCGCCGCTTATATTTCCGGATTTGACGCTACATCCAATCTGCTGGCGGGAGAGATTTTCGGCATCCCTACCAAGGGAACCCATGCCCACTCGTGGGTGCAGATTTTTGACTCCGAGCTGGAGGCCTTTGAAACCTATGCCAAGGCCTTGCCTGAAGGCGTATCTTTGTTAGTAGATACCTTTGATACACTGGATAGCGGTGTGCCCAATGCAATTAAAACAGCAAAAATGCTGGAGTCTCAAGGCAAAAGGATGGCCAGCATCCGTCTGGATAGCGGTGACCTTGCATACTTATCGATTCAGGCCCGCAGCATGCTGGATGCGGCTGGTCTGGATTACGTTAAGATTGTGGCTTCGAATGATCTGGACGAGAATACCATTTTTAACCTGAAGGCTCAAGGTGCACGCATCGATATTTGGGGTGTCGGGACACAGCTTATTACAGCGGCAGACCAACCGGCTCTGGGCGGAGTATACAAGATGGTAGAGCGCGAACGTGAAGGGAAAATGGAGCCTACGATCAAAATATCGGGCAATCCTGAAAAAGTAACTTCTCCGGGCAGGAAGGACGTGCTTCGGATCGTCAGCAAAGAGAATGGCAAGGCGATCGCTGATTACATTTGTTTCCCTCAGGAAGAGCAGGCTAGAAATGGCGGCAAGCTTCGTTTGTTTGATCCGGTTCATCCATATATCAAGAAGTCGGTGAAGGACTATGAAGCCGTATCCATGCAGCAGCCTATTTTCCTTGAAGGAGAATTGGTGTACAGGCTCCCTGATTTGGAACAAATAAAGGCGTATCATCAGGAGCAGCTTAATTTGTTCTGGCCCGAATATTTACGTAAGCTGAATCCTGAGTTTTATCGGGTGAGCTTGAGTCAAGAGGCTTGGGAATTGAAGCAAAAGATGATTGAGGAGCATTTAGGGCAGCATGATGAATAATTCCTCTGACTGGCATGATTAATTTTTAAAAACTAACTTTCAAAAATAACGAAAAAGGCTGACTCTCCGTATGGTAAATCGGAGGTCAGCCTTTAATTATTTCTCGGGAAAGCGCAAAATATGATAATTTCAGCAATGTCAAGTACTTTCGTTCGACAAATATTATTTTTATCAATTCATGACATCTTGCGTAATATATTCGAAATGAGATTGTCCTTATGACATTTGTTACATTCGTCACACTGCTTCTATGATAAATTTAAAAATTAATGGAGTTATATTTTTTTGTGATATTTTTAACGTCGTTATGAGCTCGCAGGTTGCGAAGAAGGGAGTCAAACGCGTGGTTAAACTGCCGAAACTAAATGATCTAGGTTTTTTCGAAATTCGCTTGGAATCGATAGGAGGGCTCGGCGCCAATCTGGCAGGAAAGATGCTGGCTGAAGCCGGGGTAGAGGGCGCTGGTCTTAATGGGGTCAGCTTTTCATCATACGGTTCTGAGAAAAAAGGCTCAGCTGTTAAGGCTCACATTCGTTTTTGTGATTTGAATACACCTATAAGGGATACTTCACCTGTTGAACGACCGCATATCGTAGGCATTTTTCAAGAAGCTCTTGCTAAAACGGTCAACGTAATCAGCGGAATATATGAGGATAGCACGGTTCTGGTGAATTCTCGCAAATCCCCGGAAGAACTGAAGGAGAAGATGAAGCTTATCGGAGGTACGATTGCAGTTGTTGATGCAACCGGAATCGCTCTCGAAGAGAAAAATCGGGTGAATATGGCTATGCTTGGAGCTATGTTCCGACTCTGTCCGTTCCTAGACCCAGAGACGATGAAGCTTGTTATTCGCAAGTCGCTGGAGAAGAAATATCCACAAACAGTGGCACCTGCGCTGGCCACCTTTGAAAGGGGCTACAATGAGGTGGAGTTTCACACCTTTGCTCTGCCGGAGGGCGTTAGCATGCCTGCTTTTGTAAGAGCGGATACACCTGTGCTGGGTTATGAAACCCAACCGATTGGCGGTCTGGTTGTGAATCCGGGCAATAGCATTTTGAAGGATCTTAGTATTTCCCGCTCCGGCATGATGCCGCATTTTGATGAGACAACATGCATCCACTGCGCACAGTGTGATTCAGTATGTCCGGACAACTGCTTTGTATGGGAAGAACGTCCGGATAAGAAAGGCCGTCCGCAAATGTTCCTTAAAGGAATCGATTATCAATATTGCAAGGGCTGCCTGAAATGTGTACATGCGTGTCCTACTGATTCCTTGTCCAATGCACGTGAGGAAGAAGGTTACGCCGAGGAGCATCGTGTTCCTCATTTATTCGATTTGGCGGTTCACTAATTCACTAAAGAAGGGTGGTACTCTCAAGTGGCGATCAATTTGGAGAAAGAAAAAAATACAGCCAAGGTAGAGGAACGCATCGTCTATGAATCAGGCAATGAGATGGCTGCTTATGCTGCTCATCAAATTAACTATCATATAATGGGTTATTTTCCTATTTCCCCGTCTACTGAAGTGGCGCAGTTTCTTGATTTAATGAAAGCAAATGGACAGCATGATATTAAGCTAATCCCTTCTGATGGTGAGCATAGCTCAGCCGGTATTTGTTATGGTGCATCGACGGCGGGCGGTCGCGTGTTTAACGCGACAAGCGCGAACGGTTACATGTACATGCTGGAGCAAATGCCGGTTCAATCCGGTACTAGATTCCCGATGGTAATGAACCTGGTCTGCCGCTCCGTATCCGGACCGCTTAATATTCACGGCGATCATTCCGATCTGTATTTCGCATTAAATACAGGCTGGCCAATTCTGATGTGTCGTGATCCACAAGCCGTGTATGATATGAACATCATGGCAATTAAGCTCGCTGAAGATCCTGAAGTGAGATTGCCTGTTCTTGTGGCATCTGACGGATACTTTACATCTCATCAAAAACGTCGGGTGCATACTTTCGCTAACCGTGAGGATGTTCAGAGGTTTGTAGGCGAGCAGCCGCCTGCCGGATTCGCTCATACATTGGATCGCAACAACCCGATTACTGTCGGGCCTTATATGAACGAGCCCGATTATATCAACAACTGCTATCAGCAATCACAGGCTATGTACAATGCGGAAAAGGTGTTCGAGCGCATCGCAGACGAATATGCCGTACTTACAGGCCGTGAATATAAAATGCTCGACATGTATCGTATGGAGGATGCGGAGGTTGCCGTATTCCTTATGAATTCTGCTTCAGAGATTATTAAAGACGTAGTTGATGATTTGCGTCGTCAGGGCATCAAGGCTGGCTCCATTGCTCCGAACATGATTCGTCCTTTCCCGCAAAAGCAAATTGCAGAGGCTCTCAAAAATGTGAAGGCTATTACTGTAGGCGATCGTGCAGATTCTTATGGTGCTCACGGCGGTAATATGGTAAATGAGATTAAGGCCGCATTGTTCACATATGGCAATCAGCATACGAAAGTGGTCAGCCGCATTTATGGTCTTGGCGGTAAAGAGTTTTATGCTGAGGACGGTCATCATTTGTTCTCCCTGGCGATTGAAGCTGCCAATTTGAATAAGGTTGAGGTTCCTTTTGATTACTATGGACATACTCCTGGTGATCCGGAAAAAGCTCCAAAGCGCGTATTACAGCCGCTTAAATTCGAGGATTTAAAAACAGGGCTTATTACGGTAACTAAAAATGAAGAGACGGGCAAGCTGGGCGTTCGCATTCCACCGTTGCGCGCATTGACGAAAAAGCCAAAGCGTATTGCGCCTGGGCATGGCGCTTGTCCTGGCTGTGGTATTTTCTCAGGGCTTGAATTGTTCTTCAAAGGGATCGAGGGCGATATCGTCGCTTTGTTCCATACAGGCTGCGCGATGGTTGTTACGACCGGATATCCGTATTCCTCCCATAAAGCAACCTACATCCATAACCTGTTCCAGAACGGAGCGGCAACCTTGTCCGGGGTCGTAGAAATGTTCTGGGAACGCAAGCGTAGAGGCGAGCTTGATGAGTTTGGCCTTCAGGATGATTTTACATTTGTTATGGTTACCGGCGACGGCGGCATGGACATCGGCATGGGGCCGGCTATCGGTGCAGCGCTTCGCAATCATCGCATGATTATTGTAGAATATGATAATGAGGGATACATGAATACGGGTGCACAGCTGTCCTATTCGACTCCACTGGGTCACCGCACTTCAACCTCCAATATCGGTTCTGTGCAAAAGGGCAAGGTGTTCCACCATAAAGATACGGCTCAAATTATGGCCGCTACCAATATTCCTTACGTATTTACAGGTAGTGAGGCATATCCGCAGGATTTAGTGAAGAAAGCGGCTAAAGCCCAATGGTACGCGCAAAATGAAGGCCTCGTTTACGGCAAAATTTTGATCGCCTGTCCACTTAACTGGATTAGTCCTGATGATGAAGGCACGAATATCGTGGATGCTGCTGTTAACTCATGCTTCTTCCCACTATACGAGGTTGAGCATGGACAAACGACGATCACCTACAACCCTGAAGAGAAGAGCAAACGCGTTCCTTTGACCGAGTGGCTTAAGACGATGGGCAAAACACGGCACTTGACCAAGCCGGAAAATGAACCGGCACTGCGGGAGTTCGAAAAGGAAGTAGAACGGCGTTGGCAGGTACTGCAGGCCAAGCACGAAAACCCTTACTTGTAAGAGCTTGAGTGTTTATGTGTTTATGAGTCGGCTTAAGAACAAGAAGCTCTTGTGAATGAAGTGATTGTAAAACTAATAAATGACTCGCAGGATTCAATACAATTTGACTCCTGCGAGTTATTCGTATTTAGGAGGCGCACATATATGGGGCAAAACACGCAGTTTAGAGCTTTTCGCGTACACAACGATGATCAAGGATTCCGATCCGGGATTGAAATCATCAGCTTATCTGATTTGCCGGAAGGTGAAGTAACGATTGCAGTTCATTATTCGGGAGTGAATTACAAGGACGGATTAGCCAGCATACCCGAAGGGAAGATCGTTAGGAAGTATCCTTTTATTCCGGGGATCGATCTTGCTGGCGAGGTTGTCGAGTCAAGTGATCCGGCATTTAAAAGCGGTGATCTCGTGCTGTGCACGGGATATGGACTTGGCGTGAGCCATGAAGGCGGATATGCGGAGGTCGCCAGAATACCTGCCAAATGGCTTGTTCCATTACCACAAGGCTTAACGCTTAAGGAAGCGATGGCGATTGGAACAGCCGGATTTACAGCGGCTTTATCCGTTCAAAGACTGATTGATAACGGTGTAACACCTGATCGAGGCCCGGTTCTTGTAGCAGGTGCAACGGGTGGCGTAGGCAGCATTTCTGTTTCGATTTTGAGTAAACTCGGCTATAAAGTGACAGCGGTAACTGGAAAATCGGATATGTCACAGAAATTAATCGACTTGGGAGCGCAGCAGGTAATCTCAAGAGAAGAAGCCTTCGGAGAATCCAAAGGAGTGCTTGGCAAAGAATTGTGGGCAGCCGTTGTTGATCCGGTGGGCGGTTCATTTACTGCGCAGATTGTTAAGCAAGTACAATACGGCGGTTCAGTAGCTTTATCGGGGCTTACAGCTGGTGGAAATATGGAAACGACAGTGTATCCGTTTATTTTGCGCGGTGTTAACCTGCTCGGGATCGATTCCGTGGTATGCCCGAATCCATTACGCGAGCAGCTGTGGCAGCGGCTTGCGGGAGAATGGAAGCCGGAATCCGCTTTATCGCAGATGATCGAGGTCTATGCTTTGGAAGATCTGCCAAAGCAGTTAAGCGGTATTCTTGAAGGAAAAGCTGTTGGACGCAGCGTCATTTCACTTCAGAAGTAATACGGTATAAAATGGTAGGCACTTACGCAACCTAACTCCATAACAGCGCAATACTTGGACAAACCTTGGATTAAAGGATGGGATTGCACATGAAATGGTGGATTTGGGGTGTAAGTGCCGTTTTGTCTCTATCTCTGGTTACGGGCTGCAATAATACGGGAATGCAGCGGATCACCAGGGAAGAGGTGAACAAAGTTAATATGAAGGCGTTCAAGGAAGGCAGCCTTCGCCAACGAAGGAAGGGGACTACGCTGAATACAGCACTTCTCCAATCCTTAAAGGCTGAATGCTCTAAGCGGGGAATTAGGCTAACCCATGAGACATATTCTGAGGGTTTAGACGGAAACATTAGCTACAGTTATTTCATTAATGGGGATGCCCGCCATTTTCTGATCGTTAACGTTTTCCCTAATGAGGATGATCGGATTAAGAAAATGACCCAGGTATATGGCTCTGGTGACGGTAAAGGAGTAAACGGTAAAGGAGTAAACGTACTATCCAATGCTGGCGAAGCGAACGTGATCTCAACCAAAAACAATACGGCTCTAGTCTATTCGTCAAGTGGCGCAAAACGGAAGATGTACAGCAAAGAGATAAAAGAGGTATTCGATCATGTATTAATGAATGTCTCTAATCATGTAAATCCATAAATAAAAAACACCCTCCTTTTTGTATGCAGACGAAGCATTTGTTGTGCACGGACTAAAAAGGACAGGGTGTTTTTGTTTCATATTTATTATTTTTTATAAATCTCATGCATCACATGCTTAAGCTCAGGGAGGATGATTTTCTCCATAGCAAGCTTAACGGCCCCCTTAGAGCCAGGCATGGAAAATACAGCAAGGTCGCCAATTGTCCCGGCGATGGCGCGGCTCAGAATTGCCGCAGCTCCGATATCCTCGGTATAGCTCAGGTAACGGAAAATTTCTCCAAACCCAGGCAATTGCTTATTCAGCATACTGCTAACAGCTTCATACGTAGTATCCCGTGGAGAAATACCGGTACCCCCGGTAAGAAGAATTGCTTCCACGTCTGGGCTTGATGCTGCTTCTTGAATAAGCTGGCGGATTCCGTCATATTCGTCAGGAACAATCTCGTATTTAACAACGCGGTAGCCGCCTGATTCCAGCAAATGAATCATCAAGCGTCCACTTTCATCGTTCTCCTTGCTTCTTGTGTCCGATACGGTAACTACCATGCAAGCCACATGGTTCGGCGCTTCCATTCGGTGCTCATCAACTGATCTCATATTTGTTATTTTCCCTTCTGGACTAAATGACCCCATCTATTTTATCACAATTCTGATTTTTCTTTCGTAGCCTGGACCGAATGATAGTGGTAAGCTTGTATATGGAATAACGAAGAATTGATGGAGGATCGGAAAAATGAATCACTACACTGGTACAGCTACTCCAATATATATTTTGTCTGGTTTTTTGGGAAGTGGAAAGACGACCCTGCTCGGCCGCCTTATATCTTTTTGGAAGGAACAGGGGCTTCGCCCGGCAGTTGTAATGAACGAGATTGGTGAAGTTAACCTGGATGGTTTGATAGTACAGGATGAGGTGCCGATGGCGGAAATGCTGGGTGGTTGTATATGCTGTACGATACGAAGTGATTTAAGCACACAACTATATGAGCTGATAGAACAAGAGCAACCGGACCTTGTTGTAATTGAAGCAACCGGAGCAGCAAACCCAATGGAGATTTTTGATGCTGTTACTGAATCGTCTCTGTATATGAAGCTGGATATCAGACCAATGATCACTGTAGTTGATGCTGCACACCTTGCAGAGCTGTACGAATCTCAGCAGGGAAAAACCTACAGATTGATGATGGAGCAAATACGCTGCGGATCACAGCTGATCTTAAATAAAATAGATCGTATCGAAAAGGGCAAACAGGAAGAAATGAAGCAGTTGCTGATCAAGCTTAATCCATATGCAGAAGTCATCCCGGCTATTAAATGTAATGTGGATTTGAAGCAGCTCTTGGACAATCATGCTGCTGCTGATCAGCGCCATAACCAAGCCTCTCATCAGCATGATAAATCATGTGGCTGCGGTGAAGAGGGGGGTCATAAGCATGAGCATTCCCATCATTCGCATGACCATGTTACCGTTTATACTCATTATTTTAAGGGGCCGATCAATAGTGTGGAGTTTGAGCAATTTATTGCAGAGCTGCCCAGAGAAATCTACCGTGGTAAAGGAATATTGCATTTTTCTGATACGGCCAGTCGCTTTTTGTTTCAGTATGCATACCGAGAGGCTGATTATTTGAAAATAAATCCGCAAGGAGATGTTCCGGATGTCGCTGTTTTTATCGGAGAGCATTTTGATCAAGCTCTGATAGGGGAGAAGCTGAGACAAATGGAACAGAACGGAGGATAACGAGCTTATGGTCGATAAGGTGATGCCGGATAATCAACAGTCGAAGGATTTGTTTACTTATTTCGGACTCGCAGTCTACTATTCTCAAGCATTGGAGCAGCAGTTGGCTAACCTGATCATGACTATAAAATTAAGCAAAGAGGATATCGGCAACGAAGAGAAGTTCACTGAAAATTTTCGAAAAAAGCTTAGCAGCTCCCTTGGTCAGCTTGTTAATGAGATTCAGCATCATTGCTCGTTTTCAGATGAAGAAATGAAGGAGCTTATCGCCATTTGGAAGCAGCGAAATTTCATCGTACACGATTATTTTAAAGTTAATATTCACGATACATTTACCACAGAAGGCAGAACAGAGATGATTAAGGAGCTAAAGGCTTTTAGTGCTCAAGCGGAAAGGCTGTATTCCAGGCTTCAGCAATATACCGTTAACCTGTTCAATGATATGGAATCGATTGACGAAGTGGAAGAATGATGCAACCTTACAGAAGGTTGGCACGTCTAAGTGGCTGAGGTGATCACAATGAAAAAAAGCTCAATTCATGTAAGAAACATCGCAGCAGGTGTTATACTGATTTCTTCCTTGATCGTGCCATCTGCAGCTTCAGCTTTTAATGACGTCGATGGACAGGATGCTCAAATCATACAATCGATGCATCAAAAAGGACTGATTCAAGGCGTGTCTAAAGAAAAATTTGCACCCAAGGGTAAGCTGACCGGTGCACAAGGCGTGCATCTGATTGTACAGGCTCTGGGCCTGAAGGGAAAGGATACATCGAAGCTTAAAATCCCTGCCCAGTCCCAGTGGTATGCGGCTTCGCTGCGTATTATCGAAGAGAACGGGGTTGAGCTTCCTGACAATTTTAACGTGAATGGAGAATTGACCAGAGAAGAATTCGCCTACATTTTGCGTCAAGCGATTAATGCGACTGGCAACTATCCGCTGATTAAAATGTACATTGAAGTAGCAGATGCTGATCAGGGGAATGTGCTTTATTCCGGAAGTATTCAAAACCTGGTGCTCATGAAAATAGCGAGCCTGGATGACAAAAACAATTTTTATCCGAAAAATAGCATTACCCGCATGGAAGCTGCCCGTATGGTATATAACGCAGCCGAATATATTGAAAAATATAACCAAGCGCAAGAAGAAGTGAATCCGATCAAGGATACGGTTACCTACAATGTTGAGAAAGTGAATGAAGATATTAACAAGGTTGTTCTAACACGAGAGAACCAGCCAAATCCCGGTTATGGGATCAAAGTAGCCAAGGTCGAATTTTCCGATGAAGGAACGGCTGTTGTATTTTATGAGCTGCTATCACCTAAAGAAGGCAATTTTTATCCACAGGTGATTACGAGCACCAAGGCAATTACGTATGTATCCAGCCAGTATAAGGTTCAAATTGAACTATTGAAATAATGAGGTTGTACAAATAAAAGAACCTTCAACCGCTTTTTAAGTGGAATTGAAGGTTCTTTTGCTGTTATTTAGTGTTTTCAGCTTTGAAGCTGTTTTATGCTCCCGGAATAGGAGCTGATGGCGCATTGACAGCACCGACTGTTACAGCGCTCTGCGTAGCCTCAGCAGATCCAATCTGCAGACGGTACATTTGATAATAACGTCCGCCAAGAGCGAGCAGCTCATCATGCGTACCGCGTTCCACGATTTCACCGCGATGCAGGACGAGAATTTGATCAGCGCTGCGGATGGTGGAGAGGCGATGGGCGATAATAAACGTCGTCCGGCCTTTCTTGAGTACCTCTAGCGCGGATTGAATCAAGCTTTCCGTCTCAGTATCGATGTTAGCCGTCGCTTCATCAAGGATGAGAATCGCAGGGTCAAAGGCGAGCGCCCGTGCGAATGAAATAAGCTGGCGTTCTCCGGCAGATAGAGTGCTGCCCTTTTCTACGACAGGTTCATCCAAACCTTTTGGCAGATGGGCAAGAATTTTCGTAGCGCCTACATCATCGAGAGATTTTTCGATCATCTCACGAGTAATTCGTTTATCACCCAGACTAACATTGGAAGCGATCGTTCCAGTGAATAGGTAAGGGTCCTGCAGAACGATACCCATATGCTGGCGAATCCACTGCTTAGGCAGGTCCTTGACAGGCTGACCATCAATTGTAATGCAGCCCTTCTGCGGATCATAGAAACGGAACAGCAAATTGATAATCGAGCTTTTACCCGAGCCGGTATGACCTACGAGAGCGACGGTCTGACCTTGCTTCGCTTCAAAGGAAATGTTCTTCAGCACGTAATCGCGTTTGTAAGCGAAGGATACGTCTTTGAACTCAACGTTCCCTTTATAGCGCGGCATTGAACCATCGGTAACCTCTTCTCCCGGTTCATCCATAAGCGAGAATACACGCCCTGCGGATACCATGGAGGAATCCAGGGCTGCAAGCTGATTCACCATGCCTGTGATAGGCTGGAACAAACGACCCAGCACATCGACAAATGCGTAAAGTACACCTAGTGAAATAATGCCAGCTCCGCTCAATTGAGCTGATCCAAAATACCATAGCACTACAGCAAATGAAATGCTGCGAAGCACATTTACAAGATTATGAGAAGTGAATGCATTTAGATTTAGCATTTTGTTCTGGTGTTTCATATAGTCGTCGTTGAGATTTTCAAACTCTTCTCTTGTTTGCTTCTCACGGCGGAAGATCCGGATGATTGACATCCCTTGGATGGATTCGTTAATCATCGCGTTAATTTCACTCAATCTGGACCGGATAACGGTGTTGTACTTGGTAGCGTATTTCCGGTACAGCACGACCCAGAACCAAATGATTGGAACCACGAAAAGACAGATTAAGCCGAGTCTGTAATCAAGAATGAACAGGGCGACAAAGACGCCGAGCATATTGATAATACCTGAGAAAAAGTTGGAGAGAACAGCAATGAACAAGTCTTTGACAGCTTCCGTATCGTTAGTGACCCGGGATACAACCTTGCCTGCCGGCAGATTGTCAAAGAAATGAACAGGAAGCCGCTGAATGTGCGCGTACACATCTATACGAAGCCTCTGTATAACCTTATTGGCTGAAGATTGCAGCCAGTACGTTTTTCCAAACTCCATAACGATAGAAATCGCCAGGAAAACTAAATACCAGCCCACCAATTGTATAATTCCTGGAACCTCAGGCTTATAAAAAGAGAACAATTCAGTGGCACTAAGCTTTCTGGCCGGATATTCCGTGATGACACCCTTCTGATTTAAGGTGAGAATACCATCCTTGAAGCTTCTGTCACCAGACACATTCGTAATAGGGCTATCTACGAAAACAAAAGATTTGCCCACCTGCAGTAATCGAACCTCACTTAAAATGGCTTCACCTTCCGAGAATCGATCACTTCGTTTAAAGCTGCGCCCATCAAAGGATACGGTGTCTTTACCACTTGAAGCTGTCTCGTAAAAAGGCTTTTCAATCGCAAGCATATGGTCATCGATCATAGAGCGTGCAATAAAAGGACCTGCCAGCTCGGCAGCAACACCGATGGCCAGCATCACAAGGGCAAGAATAAACGTATTTTTCGCTGTAAGCGCATATTTGAATAATGATTTACCTGTGTGAGTGTGCACGATTACACCTCCTCATCTGTCAGTCCGGATTCTACCTGCTGACGTTCGTATTGTTCACGATACCAGCCGCCCATCCCGAGCAGCGATTCGTGTGTACCTTGTTCGATAATATGACCCTTTTCAAGAACGACAATCCAATCGGCATGTTCAACCGCTGAAAGCCTGTGGGTTGAAATGAGCGTTGTTTTGGCAGAGCGTTGAGTACGAATATTGTTGATGATTCTAGCTTCGGTCCGTGCATCAACTGCAGATAAAGCATCATCAAGAATAAGAATGTCCGGATCTGAGATAAAAGCTCTGGCGAGGGACACTCTTTGCTTCTGACCGCCGGAGAGGGCAACCCCTTTTTCGCCGACAAGCGTATCCAGACCGTCTGACAGGGTGGACAAATCCTGATCAAATGCGGCTGTTCGGATGGCGCCCATAATGACTTCGTCGGAGGCATCCGGTTGACCGAACTGAATATTTTGCCGTACGGTCTTGGAGAACAGAATTTGCTCCTGTGGAACATAACCAATCCATCCATGCAGCTGATTTAGTGAAATACTCTCAATTGGAGCATTCGAAATCGTCAGCTCACCGCTGCCAGCAGGATATTCATGAAGCAGCTGCTTCAGAAGCGTTGATTTCCCGCTGCCCGTTCTGCCTACAACGCCAAGAGTTTCACCCCGGCGGATGCTAAGGTCGATATGCTCCAGATTGTTGATGGTAGATGTAGGGTAACGGAAAGTTACGTCTTTGAATTCAATGGTATCCGGGCGATCTACAACCGTCGGATTTGCTGCGTCCTGTACATCAGGCACTACATTTAGCGTTTCATTTACCCGATCTAACGAAGCGCCACCCCGCTGCATAATGTTGATCAATTCACCGATGGCGAACATCGGCCAAATCATCATCCCCAGGTACATGTTGAAGGCTACGAGATCACCCAGGGTTAATTCATTGTGAAATACAAGATAAATTCCGTAGGTTAATCCTATAGCATAGCTTAGTCCGACACAGAGTCGGATCGTAGGCTCAAAAAATGCATCAACCTTGGCTACGGCCAGATTTTTGGCGTAGACATCATTAGTAATATCAGTGAATTGTTGTTCATCATTCCGTTCCTGCACGTAAGCGCGAATGACGCGCACGCCGGCAACGGATTCTAACACTTGGTCATTCATGTCACCAAAAGCGTCCTGAGCCAACGTGTAGCGTTCATGAATGATTTTCCCGTATATTTTCATTGCTAGAGCGATGAAGGGAAGGGGGATGATTGCTGCCAGCGTCAGCTTCCAGCTGATTAATGTACTCATCGCAATAAAAATAACTGACAAGTACGCTGTGGAGTCCGTTAGCGTAAGCATGCCAAAGCCAACCGTTTGGGATACGGATCTTAGGTCATTTGTTGCCCGGGCCATTAAGTCGCCGGTACGGTTCCGCTCGAAGAACGGCGGGGTCATGCGCAGCAGATGACTCATAAACCGCGAGCGAAGCAGACGCTCCACCAGATTTGACCCACCAAACAATTTATGCATCCATATGTAGGTGATCAGGTATATGATAGCAAGAGCAACGATGATGGATAAAATATAAATCGTGAGCGATGACCAAGTAATTGATCCGTTCACAATGTCGTCAATGGCGATGCCGAGAAGGCGTGGTGGTGCAAGCTCTAAAACACCGCATAGAATTAACAAAAACACGCCGATAATGTATCGCTTCTTTTCTCGGTGAAAAAACCATCCCAACTTTTGAAGTACTGAGAACATTGCAGGGTTTCCTCCTATCTCTAATTCCAAAATTCAACTGTTTTCTTCCTCTACAGGTGTCAAAAACGACAAAAAAGACACATCGTCCGTAAACGATATGTCTTAGAGTCCTTAACATATGCTGCGTACGCTACTTGAGCTCAAGTAACCGCCGCGAGATGACTAAAAGTGCTGCCAATACCCGTTGTATGAGACAAACGGGAGGGGTCAGATATTAGCTCCATCCAAGCCTGTAGGGGTTACTTCGGTATTCAATTGTGTGCAGCCTGTATGATCATATACAGGAGTTAATGTAAAATGAATGTTGAACACCTTTTCTCACCCTTTCTGATTGGTAATTAATTCAAAATTTGACCTCGTATGTTGACGATTTTATCACTGTAATTATCCATGTGTCAATTTATTTTTTTGCAAAGTTGACGGATTAGTCTAAAATATAAAGAGACAAGGAGGGGACTCAGATGATCGAAATTACTAAAGAAGCTGCCGAGTGGTTTATTCGAGAGTTAGATTTAGAGGCAGGTCAGGCTGTTCGTTTTTTTGCACGTTATAGTGCTGGTGGACATATCCATCCGGGGTTCTCGCTTGGTATTGAAGTGGAGCAACCGTTATCTCCAGGAGCATCGGCTGTGGCTGAGGGCATTACGTTTTACATGGAGGATCGGGATTTGTGGTACCTGGATGGGTATCGCCTGGCAATAAGCTACGATGACAAGGAGAGCGATATTCTTTACTCATATGAAGAGGTCGCTGCTAAGTAAGATACAATGCTTTACAGGATCTGAAGGGATTCATTTTAGCCAAAGTAAATAAGGCCCGGATAACGGGCCTTATTTCTATGTGCTATAGCTTATTCTATGTGCTATAGCTTATTCTATGTGCTATAGCTTATTCTATGTGCTAAAGCTCATTTCTATATGCGAACGTGTATACCTATACTAAAAAAGCATCATCCTCCAGCGCGAAATCAAAATCTCCGATATCGAACACCTGAACAGGGATTTCCGCTTCGATAATTCTCTGGATGAACTCCAGTTGATCCGTTAGAAGGGGCGCATTTTCCCGTCTGGAAATAAGCACTAATTCGGTTTCAATCGGGTCTAGAAAGTCCCCGTATTGCTCATTGTCGATAGAGTTGACAACGGTAAGAGTTACTTTCTCTCCCAGCAGGATGGATGGACTTTTGGACCAAGGAATATTTAAGGCACGTTCCAGCTTTTTACGGTTCAATGGCTCCTCGAGATAAGAGATGAATTCCGCAATTTTATTCCTGACATGCTGATTATCGGCCGCATCACTCATAAGCGGTTCTGAGCTGCTCTGGAATTCATAAAGCTCCATGATGGTTGTATAAGGTACAATATATTCGACAGGTGCTGATGGCACCAGCAATTCACCATAAATCGCCATCATCACGGCTTCTATGACAAATCGTCGCGACATGGGTATCCTCCTAGTATGACACTTTCCGGCAGTAACATGATAATAAGGAGTATATCACTATTGAGTTTACAAATACAGCTTTGAACAGGAAAATGGACGAAGAGCATAAGGGGGGATTGAGTATGGATCATAATATGAATGATAGCAGCCCGATCATCTCAAAAATTTCAGAAGCAACAATGAAGTGGCTTTTAGCCCAAGTAGCCGGCGGCTCTGCTATCGAAATTCGTTCGTTAAAAGGAGGAATTTCTTCTGCGGTATATGCTGTACATATACAGAACGAAGGCAAGACGTTACAATGGGTAATGCGGCAGTATACGGACAAGGGCTGGCTTGCTGTGGAGCCTGATTTGGCAGTATATGAGACAGAAGTGCTGCGCGCTGTCTGGAATGTGGAGATACCTTCACCTAAGTGGCTTGCTGCTGATTTTACGGGAGAATCATGTGGATTGCCTACCGTATTAATGAGCCAATTACCGGGTGCAGTTGTGCTCAGTCCATCAAATCATAGGCTGTGGCTTGCTGGATTGGCTGAGGCATTGGCTGATTTGCACTTTAAAGCATCAGTAGCTAAAGTGGTGCTGAAACGCAATTATAAGACCTACAATCGAATTTCTGAGCTACAGGCTCCTGAATGGAGCCGCTGTCCGGATGTCTGGAACAGGATCATTGCAATTTTGCAAAATCCAAACGCGGTCCCAGAGTATGAGCTGCAGCTGATTCATCGTGATTATCACCCGACTAACGTATTGTGGGAGCAAGGCAGGGTGAGCGGTATCGTTGATTGGGTGAATTCCTGTATGGGTCCCGTCGGAATTGATACAGGGCACTGCAGATTAAACCTGGTCCAGCTCTACGGTGTTCAATCAGCGGATGAGTTTCTTCATGCGTATCTGAATTCTGGTAAAGGAAGCCGGGAAGCCAATAACCCTTATTGGGACATGCTGACCTTGATCGAAATTTTACCGGGACCTCCGTCTGTCTATGAGGGCTGGAGTGACCTTGGATTTCTTGAACTCGATTCGGCTTTGATCATACAGCGGCTTGATGAATATGCGGAAAGTCTGCTATATAAACTGAGCCAAGTTTCTTTTTGAGTGAGGATTATTAAAAGGTTACAGCTTATTACTATTGATTACAGATTACAAAACAAAGTCCAGATTATTAACGAAAGTTTAGATTATTAACCAAATTACAGCTGATGAAGACTAAGGAAGTGCAAGTATATTGGAACATTGGAAAGCTTATTTTAAGTTCGTTAAGCCGTATACGAAATGGATTATTTTAACCCTGCTCATAGGGATGCTGAAGTTCGGTATTCCCTCTCTGTTGCCGTTAGTACAGAAATATGTAGTGGATGATATTTTATTGAATCAAGCCCTAATCGTTAGCGATAAAATATCTCAGCTGATGATTGTGCTGGGCATTAGTTTTGTTCTATTCGTCATCATTCGGGGACCTGTGGAATATGCCAGGCAGTATTTTGCTCAATTGATTACCGCTAAAATTTTGTTCGATTTACGCAACAAGCTATACAGCCACCTGCAGCGCCTTTCGTTAAAATATTATCAGAATACAAAGGTGGGCGAGGTGATCTCTCGCTTCATTAACGATGCTGAGCAGACCAAAAATATCGTCGAGGTCGGCATGATGAATGTATGGCTGGATACGTTTACGCTGGTGTTTGTGCTCGGCTTCATGCTCTATTTAAATCCGTTATTGACGATCGTAGCCATTTCTATATTCCCGCTGTATGCTTTAGCAGTAAAAATATTGTACAAGCGGCTGAAAAAACTGACAAAAGATCGCTCCGCCGCTCTCGCAGTTATCCAGGCATATTTGCATGAGCGGATTCAAGGTATTTCCGTTATCCGCAGCTTTGCATTGGAGCGTCACGAGGGGCGGCGTTTTCAAGGAATTAATAAGCTTTATTTGGATAAGGCTCTGGCGCACAGCCGATGGAATGCCTGGACCTTTGCTGTAATTAACACCTTAACGGATATTGCTCCTTTGCTGGTAATTGGCTACGGTGGTTATGAGGTTATCCAAGGAAACCTTACTCTGGGTACCTTTGTTGCGTTTTTTGGCTATTTGGACCGACTGTATGCACCATTAAAACGACTGATAAACTCTTCGACCATTCTGACTCAGGCCTCAGCTTCCTGGGAACGGGTACAGGAGCTGCTTGAAGAGCCTTACGATATGATGGATGCTAAAGGTGCGGCGATCATGTCGCCGGGAAAGCATGGGATAACGTTCCAGGATGTCTGGTTCAAGTACTCGGAGCAGGGAGATTGGGTGCTTAAAGATATATCACTTCAAGTAAATCCGGGACAGACTGTGGCCTTTGTAGGTATGAGCGGAGGTGGCAAATCTTCTCTGGTAGGTCTGATTCCACGTTTCTATGATATTCAGAAAGGGAAGCTCATCGTCGGTGGGAAGGATGTTCGTGAGTGGACAATGGAAAGCCTGAGAAATCAGGTGGGTATGGTGCTTCAGGACAATTTTCTGTTCAGCGGCAGCGTTCGGGATAATATTTTGTTCGGAAATCCGGAAGCAGGAGAGGCTGAGGTTATCGCAGCTGCACAAGCCGCCAATGCACATGACTTTATTCTAGGCTTGCCCCAAGGCTATGATACGGAGGTTGGAGAACGCGGCGTCAAGCTGTCCGGTGGGCAGAAGCAACGGATAGCAATTGCAAGAGTCTTTTTGAAGGACCCATCGATCCTTATCCTTGATGAAGCGACATCGGCACTGGATCTGGAATCAGAGCATCTCATCCAACAGTCGCTGCAGCATTTATCGCGGAGTCGAACGACCCTTATTGTAGCGCATCGATTGTCTACAATTACTCACGCTGATGTGATCATTGTAATGAAAAATGGAACGATCGCTGAGCGAGGAACCCATGAAGAGCTGATGCAAATGGAAGATGGAGTATACTCTCAGCTCTACAATATTCAGAATCTAAATGCATAGTGGTGATCAGGAAAAAAGCTGAAAGGAATAGGAAGATGATATTGCCATTACTCAAGCTGCCCCCGCATTCGCCGACGTTTGCTAAAGCAGTTGTAGATCGGATCATTCCTGGATTTGTAGATATGGATCGCAATCATTCAGATACATTTCTTATAGGGACTCAGTCTGGGCTGTTATACGTTAGTGGGAATGAGGAAAGCTCACTTGTAAAAAATAGATTGGTAGAGCTTTTTCGTACAAGAAAACGTGAAGGCACTAGATTTACGTTGTTTTCTCCTACTAAAAAGTGGGATGACGTTATTCAGCATCTACTGGCAAACGAAATCTCCAGCATTCAGAGATATGCGTTCTCATATAACAAACCGGAGCGTTCGAAGGATGAGGGGTATCCTGTAATTCATAGTTTTGGCGAGTATGGTGGTTGTGTTGGTCTCGTAAACTATGATAATTGTGATGAGATTAAATATGATGATAATCGTGATGAGATTAATTATGATGATAATCACGATGGTTTACAAAATCGCAGTGAGAATAACTTGCCTCCGGGGTTTATACTTGGGAGGATCACTGCTGATTCGATCGACTTATCTCGTACGTTGAATAGAGCATATTATGAGGAATATTGGGGTTCAGTATCTAGTTTTCTTAAGAACGGGATAGGATATTGCGTTCTTTATGAGAACGAAGTTGTAAGCGAATGTACATCAATCTTTCGATCAGCTCACTATGCTGAAATCGACATTGAAACTAGTAGCGGGTTTAGAGGACAAGGCCTGGGCATAGGTGCTGCACGTGCTTTTATAGATGAATGTATGGTGAAGGGCATAACTCCTTGTTGGGATTGCGATGTTAGCAATGAAGCCTCGATCAAACTGGCTCGTAAACTGGGATTCGGAGACCCGCACGAGTACTCGATATTTGTGAAACACTGTTTGACATCCTCAGTAGGCGAACAGTATACTGACATAAAATAAGGACGAAGCACGTCCCGTACCCTTTCTATCAAGGGTGCGGGACTTTTTTTGTACAAAGGAGGAGGAAATCATGGGTTTTAAAGAAAAACACGCTAAGTGGCTGGAAGATCATTTATCTCGCAGGAAGGGTGAACGGAAAGGGAGGCTGGAGCGTGGACATGGGCACGGGGAAAAGATGTTCGTGGAAAAGATCTGGTGGCCGCTGTTTGGTAACTTTGATGGACTGCATCCAGAGTATGAAGTAATTGATTGGCGTGGAAAGCCCTATTTCGTTGATTTTGTGTGGAAGGTGGGTCAGGTAAACATTGCTTTTGAGATCAAGGGATACGGACCACATGGGCAAAATACAGATCGGAATCGCTACAGGCAGGAGCTAAACAGAGAAACCTTTTTACAAATTGCAGGATACCGAGTGGTGTCGATCCCATACGATGATTTGGAGCAGTCGCCGGAGCTTACAATTTCATTACTGAAATCATTGCTGTCATTTCATTTAGGTGTAATAAGGGATGAGGAGCATCAATTTAACCGATTGGAGCTTGATATTTTACGAATCGCGATTCGCTCGGATGGCTTTGTACGCCCGATTGATTTAGTAAGTGAGCTGAAAATCGATCCTCGAACAGTAAGAAAGTATATGACATCGCTCTGCGAGAAAGGAAAATCCCAAGCAGTAGTTTCGGAGAAAAGCAAGAGAGTGTGTCGGTATGAGTATGTTTTCTCGTTAGCAGACGGACAGCGCTGGTGAAGGGGAGTGCGGAACGAGAAAGGACAGGAATAGTAGTAAAAATCCCATAGAGTTGGATAACTAAGTATACGAGCTTGACAAAACTAATCGATTCGAGGGTAATTTAGCTCAAGTTCAATTTGTTATGCAATGAACCGGAAAAGAAACATTTGGTGCGTAACGGAGAAAACAACGAAAATAACAATAGAAATAACAATAGAAATAACAATAGAAATAACAATAGAAATAACAATAGAAGACAACAACGAAGATACAAATAGAAGATAACAATAACGGAGATAATAACAACGGAGATAATAACAAAAAAAAGAGGCGGAATCCCAAGGAATCAACCCATCGTTCCGCCTCACCAACGCCCCACACTTCCAGAGGTTATTCTTTGCGCCTCACTAACAACTCACATTCCAGTAATTTTTTTCCGTAAACACGTATGCTTAATGCTTACAACTTTCCAATCAACAGTGACAAGATCCCTGCCGCGATAAGCGGGCCGACGGGAACGCCGCGGAAGAAGGCGACGCCCAGTACAGTACCGATAAGGAGTCCGGCAACTACGGTAGGTTGGCTGCTCATGAGAGTCGCGCCACGACCACCTAGCCAAGCAACAAGTATGCCTATTCCAATGGCAAGCAATGACTTCCAATGGAGGAACGAAGACCAGAGGGTCTGGATCGATATTTTTCCGCTCGCAACAGGAGTCATTACACCGATTGTTAGAACTATGATGCCAATCGTCAGACCGTATTTCTCCAGCCAGGGAAACATGTATTGCATATGAAGCACTCTAAGCAGCAGCAATACGATCATAGCAACCGTGATCGGCATGTTATTGCTGAAGATGCCCAATGCGGCGAGCAGCAGCAATAGCAACGATGTGATGTCAATTTGATTCATAGTGTATCTCCTTCTCTTTCCCCTTACCCTCTGCCTCTACTGCCGGGATACGATATGCTCGGCGATGAGTCGCCCGTGATCACGTCCGCTCTCAATAAATACCTCGTTTGCGTTGCTGCCGGAGGCTATAACACCAGCTACATAAAGACCCGGTACAGTCGATTCCATAGTATTCGAATTAAATACCGGCTTTTCCATTTCGTCCGACATTTGAACACCTGCATCTAACAGCAGCTTGCGATCTGGTCTGAATCCGGTGAGAGCGAGGACAAAATCGTTTGGTACTAGGGTTACATTACGATTTTCCAAATATTCAACAGCAACCTCTGTGGGCTTGATTTCAATTACACGGGAAGACAACATCAGCTTGATAAGGCCTTTACTCACCATGCTATCAAAAATCGGCTTAACCCAAGGCTTGATGTTATCGGATAAGTCTTTTCCTCTATAAATAACAGTAACGTCAGCGCCTACTCGAATTAGCTCCAAAGCGGCATCTACAGCAGAGTTGCTTCCCCCGATAACAGCAACCTTCATCCCGGTATACGGATGGGCCTCCTGAAAATAATGAGTTACCTTATCACTGTCTTCTCCAGGTATGCCTAACATATTGGGATGATCAAAATATCCCGTCGAAATAACCACATGACGAGCGGCATATTCCCAGTGCTCGCCTGTTCTAGTTTTGGAGTGAACAATAAATGTTCCATCCTCCTGTCTGTCAATCAAGGTAGCTTCCTCATAAGCGGCGATCTGAACTCCATAATGGTCGCTGACACGGCGATAATAGGCCAATGCCTCGTGACGAAATGGTTTTTCATTAGGTGACACAAAAGGGATATTACCGATCTCCAGCATTTCCGGCGTACTGAAAAATTGCATATGAGTCGGATATGAATAAATGGAGTGTACGATACAGTTTTTCTCAATAACGAGCGTATGTAGACCCCGACGCTGGCATTCAATAGCCGCGGATAGCCCACATGGACCCGCTCCAATAATAATGACGTCTTGCATGTGAGTCCTCCTATAATGTCGATTCGATGAACAATATCATCCTACAGCAAATGCACAAGAATATCCAGACATGCGCGAGCATGGCTACGGTACGGAGGAGTTTGACAGACTGCTATACAATAGAAGAAGGGGATAAGAGAGACGAATGGGAGAGGGACTAATGGATTGTAAAGCGATTTTGTTCGATTTGGATAATACGTTAATGGATCGGGATAGCACTTTTCGAGAGTTTGCCAAGCAACTGGTTAAGGAGTGTCTGAATGTAACAGCGCCTGAGGATCAGGAACGCATTGTTTCCTATATGATTGAACGAGATGCTGACGGCTACCGTCCAAAGGACGGATTTTTTCAGGAGATGATCGATCATCTACCTTGGTCAAGAAAGCTTGATATGGGAGAGCTCAAAGGATATTATGACAAACATTATATGACCCATGCTAAAGTGATGAGCTATACACTGGAAACCCTTGATGCTTGCAAAAAAGAGGGATATAAGCTTGGCATCATTACAAATGGATATAGTCATCTTCAGTATAGAAAAATTGATTTATTGGAGCTGCGTCATTTTTTTGATGCAATTATCGTGTCAGGCGATCTTGGAATTAAAAAGCCGGATGAACGAATTTATCGTATCGCTCTTGAGCGGCTTGGCGCTTCAGCAGAGGAAACGGTGATCGTTGGCGACCATCCGGTGAATGACATTTGGGGAGCGGCACAGCTTGGAATCCGCGGGATCTGGCTTTTGCGCAATCATAAATGGAACGAGGAACTGCAGGGTGGCAAGCCGTGGAAAGAAATCAATGAGCTAAATGAGCTGCTTCCACTGCTAAGCGTTAAGGTAGGTTAGGATAAGTTAGGGTCGGGCAAATCAAGTATAGCAAAAATCAAGTATAGCAAAAATAAGAAATAGGCTCTCTTGCAGTCAGTTGCCTGGTCGCTAAGAGAGCCTGTTTCTTTTATTGTGTAAGGGCGGAGATTATGATCTGAATTAATACAGTGATAGTGCTAGAGAATCGAACTCGCTCTTACTATGCAGGATGGCTTCGGAGCCGTCAATTTCGATGCTGATCAGAGTACTAAGACATTTCTTCAACGCTTGCTTGCCATTGCGTAATTTATTTTCCAATGCGCTCGTTAACAGCTTTAGTGTACGTTGAATAGGTTGTTTACTCTCGACATCGAAATATACTGGTACTTGATTGTTTTGGAAGTTAATTAGAATTCTCATATTAATCACCTCTATACAGTGGTCTCATGCTACTTATTGTAAAGCAGAATCCTTAAAAAAAGCTTAAGATAACATTATAATTCTATAAATGTTTTGTTGCAGAACAGAGACAAAAAGCGTCTCTTATTTTATTATTTGTGACTTATACGAATTGGATTAAAAAAAAGTTTCATTTACAAGGAAAAAATATGCTTCAATGCCTATTTGATAGGGTATATTGTTACAAGTTACCATATTTTGTATCAATACATAATAGGTAAACAGTGATATGATGAATTCCGTCCGCATATATGGAAGAGCTAGCTGATTCAAATAGTTTAAAACGGGTTTACAACAAGTAGCACTAGTTGAAACCAGGGCCAATGCCATTTAATGGGGGAGGTAAGCGGATGATCATGACGAATACTGCACAACATGAATCAATGATACTAGATTCAAAAGAATTGTATTTTCTGGCAAGCCTGCTGGAAACCGACCGCTTGCTGGGAGAGGACGACCCTTTTAGAGATTTCTTACTCGATTCAGATGTAGGAGAATGGGAAGAGGTTCGAACGTCGCTCATTACAAAGGGCTATCTTATTATGAAAGATAATGGAGGATGGGGCATGCCCCTGCATGTATCCTCCAGCTTAAAGGCTGCGTGCCATGCGGAGAAAGCGTGCTGGTTGAAGCTGAGAACAGAGACAGAAACCATCGAGCAGTTTATGCATATTACTGATGAGCGTATTGTAAATGTGGAGAGATCTAACCTAGAGCCATCACTGCATCGGATTGATGAAATTAACGAGGTATGTAAGGCGAGTGGTATGGTCGCTGGCAAAATAAATTGGAACAAGCAGACACCTGATAAGCTGCCGGCTCTAATGCTGTCAAAGCGGCAGTTTGAAGAGGTGGCCAGCCACTCGGACGAGCTGGATGTGGAACAAATGTTATTAGGATTGTCCAATGTGCCTGATGATCAAGAGGCGATTATGGCGCTAGCCAAATGTCTTAAGACATGCCTGTCTCAGGGCGATCTTAGGTTTTACGTCTGGAACGGCAGCAAATGGGACGCACAGAGCGCCAGATTTATCATTAATCACCATATGAATTGGCTGATTCGTACAAGCAGCAATGAAGACGAGGATTGGTTAATTGCGACACCCACCCCTATGGAGCGCTTTCAAGAGATGCTGCAAACATGGTTTCATGTTACTCCGGGACCAGCCCATCAAGATGGAGTAGAGGCGGTAAACTAATAAATACGGTAATTAATACTCGGTAAGTGCATGGTAAGTGCATGGTATGTACATGGTAAATATATAGGAAGCGCGTGTCATATTAAAGGTTAATACACACTAGGTACACGTTAAATACAGCAACTAAGTGATGATTCCAATAATGGAGTCATCTTTTTTTTTGCGAATTGCAAGTTGCGAAATCAAAGTAAATTGTATATATTGTATATATACATTAAAAACAAAATGTACACATGTAAAGGCCGAGAAAAGGAGAAAAATATGAACATATTGCTGTCATCTTCTTCGGGTGAACCGATATATTTGCAAATTGTTCGGCAAATTCGCGGAAGTATTCTGCAGGGAGAGCTGGCCCCAGGTACGCCGCTGCCTTCGATCCGACAGCTTGCTAAAGATTTGCAAATTAGCGTCATAACAACAAAAAGAGCATATAACGAGCTTGAGCAGGAGGGGCTGATTGATTCTGTTGTTGGCAAGGGCTCCTTCGTTTTCGGAGGCAATCAGGAATTTATTCGAGAGCAGCGTATGCGACTGCTGGAGGACAAGATCAGGGAGCTGTTGGATGAATGCCGGAATATACCGGTTGAAATTGATGAGCTGGTCGATTGGATCAGATTGCTTGAACAAGAGGGAGGGCATAAAAAATGAATGCAATAGAAATAAGAAACATGCATAAAAGCTTTGGAAGCTATCAGTTGTCGAATGTCTCTTTTAATGTACCGGAAGGCTATATTTCAGGCTTAATCGGCCCTAACGGGGCGGGAAAAAGCACAATCATTAAATCCATCATGGGCATGGCTGTTCCCGACCAAGGCGAGATTACTGTATTAGGTCAACCTATTAATCAGGAGTCGGCGGATTACAAGGGGCAGATTGGCTACATCTCTGACGAGAATATTTACTATGATTATTTAACATTGACGGATATAAAAAAGATTATCGTCCCTTTTTATTCCAATTGGGATGAAGACATCTATATCAAATACATGGATTTATTTGAGCTTCCTTCCCGCAAAAAAATCAAAGAATGCTCTAAAGGGATGAAGACCAAGTTTTCAATCGCTTTGGCATTGTCACACCATCCCAAGCTGTTAATTATGGATGAGCCGACGGCCGGACTTGATCCGGTATTTCGCAGAGAGCTGCTGGAGCTGCTTGCCGGATACATTTTGGACGAAGGGAACACGATTCTTTTTTCTACGCATTTAACGACGGATCTGGATCGGGTGGCTGACTATGTAACCTTTGTCAATCGTGGACAAATCGTGTTTTCGGATGCCAAGGACGATGTAATGGATCGCTATCTCATCGTGAAAGGCGGAAGGGAGCTTTTAGACCCGGATGTTCGTAAGGAATTTGTCGGCCTTCGTGAGACCGGGGTGGGCTTCGAGGGTTTGTGCAAGGATCGTAAGAGGGCTGCTGAAGTGTTTGCGGAGCAAGTCATATATCAGACACCTACTCTGGAAGAGATTATGTATTACACCGCAAAGGGAGGTAAAAAGCATGTCTAGCATATCCTTAATGGTGCGAAAAGATATTTTGCTACTGCGTCGCTACCTCTGGCTAATTGCTGTTTATGCCATTATTTTTTCAGGTTTTGTACAACGGGATAATGTACTTATGTACAATTTTTTGCCTATGATGCTGTTGATTATGATCATTAATAGCGATATGCAGCCTTCAGCCCAGCAGTTCATGATTAGTTTGCCAGTTAGTCGAAAAAACATTGTGCTGTCTAAATATGTATCTGCAGGATTGGTACTGATATTTACCGGTCTGCTTGGTGGAGTATTAAATAGTTTGGGACAAGCTGTGCTTAAGGGAAGCTTACAATTTGATACGCTATTGGTGGTTGCCAGTATGATAACTGGACTGATTTTTATGTCACTGTATATCCCTCTCTTTTACTGGATAGGGCCTAAGGGAGGCCAGTTTTTAAATGTAATTATGATTCTTTTCATGACAATGGGAAATGGACTGGTGATAGGTATTCTCTCTTCTAAAAAATCAATAGCCCTGATGAATTGGTCGAACGCACATCTTGGAGAAAGTAAGCTGATTGTTGCTGTTGTCCTATTTTTAGCAATAATCGTTTCCTACCTGGTCTCCGTTGGCATTTTCAGAAGACGGGACATCTAAATTCCCGTCAGATGATTATAAGCATCTCCTTTTTGGGTAATCTTGAAGAAAGGAAAAGAGATTGCCATATTCTAACTCGTTTGAAAAGGAGTGACTGTAATCATGATGGTGAACCAGATAAGCCATGGGCGTTTTTTTGGGAAGACAGCGATTGTTACCGGAGCCGGCTCAGGTATTGGGAGAGCAGCGGCAATCAGGCTGGCAAGGGAAGGAGCTAAGGTCGCTCTGTTCGATTTGATTAATGAGAGCACTCAGAAGACGGAGAATTTTATCAATAACGTGTCCAAAGGAATTTCCAAAGCTTTTGATGTGGATGTATCAGATCCTGAAAGAATGGAGCAGGCAGTGTCAGAGGCGGCGGAGATGTTTGAAGGGATCGATATCGTGTTTGCTAACGCGGGAATCAATGGAACGCTGGCGCCCGTCTATGAAATGAGCCTTGAAGAATGGGAAAAGACGATACGAATTAATCTGAACGGTACTTTTCTGACAGTCAAGCATACGGTTCCTTATATGAAGGAGCGCGGGGGCGGGAGCATTATTATTACTAGCTCGATTAACGGAAATGACCGATTTTCCGGCTTCGGAATGTCGGCGTACAGTACAACGAAAGCCGGACAGGTTGCCTTTGCCAAAATGACGGCGCTTGAGCTGGCAAAATATAAAATCAGAGTTAACGTGATCTGTCCGGGCTCCATTTCTACGAACATCGATGCGAGCACCGAAATTAGCGATGAGCTTGAGGAGATCATTATTCCGGTAGAGTATCCGGAAGGCTCACAGCCGCTTGCGGACGGACCAGGCCAGCCCAGACATGTAGCCGATCTGGTCGCTTTTCTCGCAAGTAATGATTCGGCACATATTACCGGAGCCAGAATCGTCATTGATGGAGCGGAATCGTTATTATAGGAGCAATGGAGCGTTAAGGCAGCAGCTTCTGTATCATTTCATCCGTTAAAACAAAGGGCTTGCGTGAAATAGAGCCGAGCGAAAATCCGGCGATCAAATCGCTAGCATTTACTGGCTCCGGGCGATCTATCAGTCCGCTTATGTATGCGATCCAGCCGATGATTTTCTCAGGATGTGCTCCTGCATTACGTAACGTTGATAAGCCGAGATCACCATGTCTTTTGGCAAGCCTGTGTCCATCTTCTCCGAGGATTAGCGGTACATGAGCGTAGGCTGGAGGCGTATATCCCAATGCTTCGAATAACCATTGCTGTCTTGGAGTTGAGTCCAGCAAATCATCTCCGCGCAGAACATCGGTAATCCCCATGAGCGCATCGTCTACTGTGACAGCAAGTTGGTAGGAATATAGACCGTCTGCCCTTCTGACGACAAAATCTCCGCCGCTTCCGGGAGCAAAGGTCTGTTGACCTGCAATGCCATCTACAAATGTGACGCCGTCGTTACCGAGAGCAAATCGGAGCGAGGGCGTTTTTTGCTTCATTTGCTCTATTCGTTTTTCATTAGTAAGCTTGCGACATGTTCCACGGTATGGAACTCCCTCCGAATGAAGCCCATGCGGGGCATCTCCAACAGCCATCAATTCAGCCCGGCTGCAATAGCAAGGATAAATCAGGTTCTTTTCCAGCAGTGTGTTCAATGCTTCCTGATACAATAAGGTTCGTTGGCTTTGCCAGTATGAGTCAGCCGGCTTCACCTGTGTATGTTCAGGGCCTTCATCCCAATTCAGTCCTAACCAGCATAAATCCTCCATCAATCGCTCCGCAATCTCATGTTTGGAGCGCTGAGTATCAATATCCTCAATGCGAAGGATAAAAACTCCATCTACTGCACGCATTTGCAGCCAGGAGAGCAGTGCGATTTTTGCGTTACCCAGATGCATATCACCCGAAGGCGTAGGCGCAAACCGTCCGCGTCGCATGCTAATCCACTTCCTTTACTTCAATCTAACTCTTTAGCTTATATGATAGAATATATGTTGAACTAATGATTGTAACGTATGTAGGCAGCCGGGTAAAATGTTCTTTCAATCGCTGTTGTTCCCGAATTTCCAGGATTAGACTAAATTCAGAAATAGTAGAAATCCGGGAACAAAGGCGACCGCTTCGCTTTTCCAGAATCATTTTACCCTCTTGCCTTTACCGCTCTTTTTTTTAGTTCAATATACTATAGAAGCTATAGATAATAATAACACGGGAGAATACGATGACCAGACCCTTGATGCCCATAGATGAAGTAATTCCTGAATTGAAAAAAGCATTGCAGACACACGGTACAGCCGTTCTGACAGCGGAGCCCGGAGCCGGCAAGACGACCCGTGTTCCTCTGGAATTGTTATACGAGCCTTGGATGAACGGGCAGCGTATCATTCTGCTGGAGCCGCGTCGTCTTGCCGCTCGAGCTGCTGCAGCCTTTATGGCTAAGCAGCTGGGTGAATCAGTAGGCGAAACGGTGGGGTATCGCATTAGAACAGAAAGCCGCGTGTCCGCAAAAACACGGATTGCGGTTGTGACGGAAGGCATTTTAACCCGTATGCTGCATCATGATCCTGGATTGGACGGCATCGGCTTGCTGCTGTTTGATGAATTTCATGAACGAAGCTTGCATGCCGACCTTGGGTTGGCGTTATCCTTGCAGAGCAGAGAGCTTTTTCGTGAGGATCTGCGAATCGTTGTGATGTCAGCGACACTTGCGTCAGCGCCGGTCTCAGCCTTGTTAGGAGACGCCCCTGTTGTACAGAGCAAAGGTAGAAATTATCCAATAGATACGATTCATGTTGAGGTTCCGCCAAAAGAAAAATTAGCGAGAGCTGTTGCAAGGACAGTACAAAGAGCGCTTGCCGAGCATGAGGGGAGTCTGCTTGTTTTCCTGCCTGGTGTGCGGGAAATTCGTCAAGCTGAGCGAGAGCTTGCTGGTCAGCTTCCGGGTCATGTCATATTGACGCCGCTGTATGGCGCGTTATCACAAAAAGATCAGCAGCTGGCGATTGACGCTGCTCCTTCAGGGGCACGCAAGGTAGTGCTTGCCACGTCAATCGCTGAATCAAGCTTAACGGTAGCTGACGTTACCGTAGTGATAGATAGCGGATTGCGCCGAACCGCACTTTTCTCGCCTCGCACAGGAATGAGCCGGCTGGTGACCATGCGTGCAGCCCGGGATTCAGCGGATCAGCGGCGTGGTCGGGCAGGCCGCACAGCGCCCGGCGTCTGCTATCGGCTCTGGAGCGAAGCGGAGGATCGCTTGCTTGCTGAACGGACGCCTGCCGAAATATTGGAGGCGGATTTAACGCCGCTCGCTCTGGAGCTGGCTGCGTGGGGAGCTGCACAGCCGGAGGAGCTGTCATGGCTCGATCTGCCGCCTAAGGCACCTTACGCGCAGGCGATGCAATTGCTCCAGCAGCTCGGCGCTTTGGATTCAGCCGGAGCAATCAACACACATGGCAGACAAATGGTTGAGCTTGGCTTACATCCAAGATTGGCGCATATGCTGCTTTGTGCCCGTGAATTAGGGCTTGGTAGTGCTGCATGCAAAATTGCAGCATTACTCGAGGAGCGTGATCTATTTAAAGGACAGGCTGCAGGAAGCAATTGTGATTTACGCAGCAGACTTGCGTTGCTCATGAATGAGCGTGGAAATGTTCCTGGTATTGATCAAGCTGATATCGAGCGGTTAAGTAAAATCAGCAACCAATGGGAAAGAGTGTTGCAGCAAGGGAAGGATAATGATGCTCATTCTATACGGCAACCGCAGGACAAAAAGGACTGGGAGCAAAACTGCGGCATATTGGTTTCCTTTGCTTATCCTGACCGGATAGCCCGCCGCCGCAAGGATGGTCGATATGTGTTAAGAAGCGGAAGGGGAGCGGCGTTTCATTCACAGCAGCATTTAGGAACCTCAGAGTTTTTGGCTGTAGCCGAAATCGACGATGAGGGGGTAGAGGGGCGCATTTTGCTGGCAGCTCCGATCGAAGAACAGCAATTGATGACCTATTATCTGAAAGAGATGGTTGAAGAGAAAAGCGCAGTTTGGGATGATGATGCCGGCAAAGTACGTGCCCGTATCACATTGACATTAGGTGCTATTACGTTAAAGGATCAGCCTGATCCACAACCTGCTGAAGAAATGATTATTCAGGCGCTTTTAAATACAATTGCCCAACAAGGCATGGCTGTACTTCCATGGAATGCAAAATCGCGCCAGCTCCAGGCACGCATCAAATTTATGCGCTCTATGGACCACAAATGGCCAGACGTTTCCGATGAAGTATTATGCGATACGGCGAGCGAATGGCTCGCTCCCTATATGTCCGGATTTCGCAAGCGTTCGGATTTTAATAATCTGTCCATGTATACGATACTGGAAAATATGCTGGGATGGAGCCTGTTGCAGGAGCTGAATCTTGAAGCACCAACCCATCTGCCCGTGCCAAGCGGCTCGAAAATTCCGATCCAGTATGAGGGGCCGCAGGCTCCATTTGCAGCTGTACGACTGCAGGAGGTTTTTGGCATGATGGAAACGCCGCGAGTCGGATACGGGAAAGCCTTAGTTACACTGCATCTGCTGTCACCTGCCAGCCGACCTGTCCAGGTGACAGCTGATCTGAACAGCTTTTGGCGGAGCACCTATTATGATGTGAAGAAGGATCTAAAAGGCAGATATCCAAAGCACTACTGGCCGGATGATCCCCTCACAGCGGTTGCAACTCGTAAAGTAAGACCTGACGCTAAACAAACCTGACGGCTAGTGAATGAGGTGACCCGACTTCGCCTTTTTTACAGATTTGGCGGCTATTTTGTTCACAAAGCCCTTTAGGCCAACTCCTAAAATTATAGTAATACCTGAGTAAATCAGCAGGACGGTGAAATCGCGAATAACAATGTCGCTAACACTGCCGCCGACGGCTTCCCTCATGAGACTGATCGAATAGGTGAACGGGAGATAGGGATATATGGCTTGAAAAAACGGCGGTGTCACCTGAATCGGGAAGGTTCCGCCCGAGCCCGCCAATTGCAGCACGAGCAGCACCACGGCCATCGCCTTACCGACATTACCGAATACGGAAACGAAAGTATAAATCATCAGCATAAACACACCGCTGTTAAAGAGGCCGAATAATACGAAATGAACCGGATTTGCCGCATAAGCCTTAAGGAGCAGCAAATCCCCGATCGTAACGATAAGAGATTGAAGCAATGCAATCGTTAAAAAGGTAAGGTATCTTCCAAAATATTCATGATAGCTCCGTGTCCCTTCCGCCAGCCCGTGCACTTCCACCGACAATAGAGATACGAGCAAAATTCCACCAACCCACAGGGACAGGGTCGTAAAGAACGGAGACATAGCGGAGCCGTAATTCGGAATGGGATATAGCACATTTTCTACGAGCTTGACAGGTTCGGAAAAAAAATCACTCTCCTTGGCAAAATCGATAGTGAGCAGATCAATTAAATCCTGCAGAGAAGCTTCCTTCTCAAACTCCGAGATTCGGCTGGTAACGTTTTTAAGCTTGCTTTCAGCCGCGGGCAAGCGATTGCGAACGATTTCAGCTTCGTTCAAGGCAATCTTTAGACCGGATGCAGCATCAACCAGAACCTTATTCACAGCAGGCAGATCGGCTACTGCGGCTTGAAGAATTTCACCTGCATGCTCCGCCTCATTTTTTACCGTATTTATGGCGGCTTTCATAGCGGGCAATATTTTTGAGTCAAAATCGTTATTCAATTGCTCTAAATGATGGGTGGCTTGTTCAGATAATGCAGTGAAATCAGATATCGATACCTCTGAGGATTCTTTTGCCGTTTCGATAGCAGCAATAATATCCGACAGAAGCACGGACATCTTCTTAAAATGATCGCTTACCTGATGCAGGTTTTGTGAAGCGTTAGTCAAAGTTGGACTGTTAGCGCTGCTTCCGAGTCTATCGAACAAAGAGGCGGTAGCTGCTGACGTATCGGAAGCGGTAGCCAATGTTTGAACCGTATGCTTCGGCAACTCCGATATTAGGGATGCATGATCATCCTGTTTCGTCAGCTCAATGGCAGTCAGCAGCAGGTGACCGATTTGATTAGCTGCGTTTGAAGCTGCTTGAAGCTGCAGCAGCATTTCCTTGATTGAAGGAGCAGTGGAATCAAGAGCCTCGCCGCTGCTTTCAATAAACCTTGAGGTGTCCCCGGCCCATTCCTGTCCTTTTTGTGCTAATTCCGCAGCGTGAGGCAGCTCTTGTTGTACCTTTTCCACGATTTTACTACTGATGTGAAGATCCTTTACTGCCGTGTCCGCTGCCTGATTAATTTCCGGAAAAAGCTCCTCCAGCCTCAAAACGAGGGTTTTCATTTGCAGTAATAAAGGCAGCTCCTGCTTCAGCTCTATGCCAAGCTTGTTGAATATTTTAAAAATAGCACCGTTTGCGGTTTTAATAAAATTTTTGTTGACCTCGCTAATGATGGAGCTTGCGCCGGTGGAAGTAATTTTAGGTGCGATAGCGTTGATCTTTTCATTAACATAATATAGGATTTCGGCTTTTTCGGGCTGATGCGTGACTACTGTGGCAATACGCTCCGAGAAGTTGGACGGAATGATGATCACGGCGTAATAGTCGCCATGCTTGACTCCTTTTAGAGCCTTGCTCTCGGTAGTGAACACCCATCCGATTTTGCGATTTTCGGTCAGCGAAGCTATGATTTCATCGCCGATTTTCACCTCTTCACCCTTCAAATGAGTTCCCTTATCCAAATTTGCTACGGCTACTTTAATGCCTGAGGTTTGACCATAAGGGTCCCATGAGGCTTTAATGTTAAACCAAGCGTAGAGGGAGGGAAGGACGATGAGACCTCCGATCAGGATGGCGGCAGCCCAGTTGGTAACAATGCCGCGTATGTCATTGGAATAAATCGAAAATATATTTTTCAAGGGATAGGTTCTCCATTTCGTATAATCCTGGTCTATAAGACTTGTTCTTGTTTCTGTAGTATCCCGTACATATTGAGAAAAATTCCTGTGGTAAACATACAACGAAATACAGTGGCGTGTTGCCGTAAAGGGCATGAGCCAAGAAATGCAGCAACGCTGCTGTAGAGCGGATAAGCAGCAATACCAAAGCCGGTGACAGCAGAGCATCCAGAATATTAACCCAAATCGGCGGATCAGAGAACATTGAATCCATCGATGCTTGCATCACTCGTCTTCGACTGGTGGTAAAGGATGAGAAGGTTGTCAATGATGCGGCTCTCAAGCAGCTGGGAGCTTCAGGGGTAATGAGACTCGGCAAGGGAGCTGTGCAGGTTGTATTTGGCCCGCAGTCCGAAGCAATTAAGGATGAAATCAAGAAGCTGTTATAAGGAAAAACAAGACGAATCATGCTTATGGTCCGTCTTGTTTTTTTCTGAATGGATGACATAAAATTTGAGTTGCAATTTTCGATCAAGTGTAGCAAACTTAATAAAATTAAGAATATGTATTGTGTTATTTATGGTTATACAGTAACATGAATATATATTCATAGTGTTCTTAGCTGAATAATGTCTAATAGGTGCTCTTACCGCTGATGGTTTGGGCTTAAAAGGGAAGTCCGGTATAAGCCGGCGCGGTCCCGCCACTGTAACAGAGGAATCGAATGCGATAATTGCCACTGGTGTGCCAAGCTACACTGGGAAGGCAGCATGATGATGATGATTCTGAAGCCAGGAGACCTGCCTATTAAGATAGCACTGATGTACCTACGGGAGATAGGGAGGTGTTAAAGATACGAGCCATCGTGAGACATTTCGAGGGTCCTCTTTAGCCTTGCCGCTAAAAGGATCCTTTTTTATTGTTCAAAAGCTGTATAAACAAAATGAATTGGGAGGTAAGGAGATTGAGTAAAAGAATTAGCGGTAATTTGGGGTATCCGCGTATTGGCGGAAATAGAGAATGGAAAAAGGCAATTGAATCGTTCTGGAAGGGCCAAATTGATGAAAGTGAGCTTCATGAGAAATTAACTGAAATCAGACTTGGCAACTGGAAAATCCAACGTGATCAAGGAATTGACGTCATCCCGGTGGGAGATTTCACTTATTATGATCATGTGCTGGATACTGCGGTAATGTTCGGGATCGTACCGGAACGTTTCGAGTATAAGGGTGGACCAGTGCCGTTGCAGACCTATTATGCAATTGCCCGCGGTAATAAAGAAGCGGCAGCGAGCGAAATGACAAAATGGTTTAACACAAACTATCATTATATCGTCCCTGAGCTTGGAGCTAGAGAGCCTAAGCTGACTAAAAATAATCCTCTAACAGCATATATTGAAGCTAAAGAAAAGCTCGGAATCGATGGACGCCCGGTCGTTCTCGGTCTGTATACCTTCCTTAAGCTCTCCAAGGGCTTTGGTGCTTCTGAATGGGATAGCTGGATCAGCAAGCTGCTTCCGTTATACGTTCAGGTGCTTCGTGAGCTTCAGGATGCCGGAGCTGCATGGGTTCAAATTGATGAGCCCTCGCTTGTCACTTCTGTATCCTCTGAGGATCAGGAGAGATTCAATCTTATTTATAATACGATAGCCAAGGAAGTACCGGGTCTTTCAATTATGCTGCAAACTTATTTTGAGTCGGTGGAAAATTATAAAGAGCTTATTGCTCTTCCGGTTCAAGGTATCGGTCTGGATTTCGTTCACGGCAAGGATGGAAACCTGAAGGCACTTCGTGATTTTGGCTTTCCGGCAGGTAAAACACTTGGAGCAGGTGTGATTGATGGGCGTAATATTTGGCGTACGGACTTGTACCAGGCAAGCACACTGCTGGAGGAAATCAGTAAGCTGACAGGTGATGCCGATCTGGTTGTTCAGCCTTCAAGCAGCCTGCTTCACGTTCCAGTATCTGCCGAAGGAGAAGAAAAGCTTGGACCCGTGCTTCGCGGCGCTCTTGCATTTGCAGAAGAGAAGCTGGAAGAAATTGCTGCGTTAAGCCGTTTTATTTCCGGAGAGGGTACACCGGAGCTGTTCCAGCATAATCGCAACGCCCTGGACAAGCTTGCTGCTGATCCAGCCAGAGGCCGTACACAAGTAAGAGCAGCGGTTGAACAAATTGCCAAGCAGCCGGCTGAGCGCAGTCATGAATTCGCCACACGTAAATTGAAGCAAAAAGAGAAATGGAATTTGCCGTTCCTTCCAACAACTACAATCGGCAGCTTCCCGCAGACTGCAGAGGTTCGTTCGGCAAGACAAAAATGGCGCAAGGGTGAATGGTCTGAAGCACAGTATGATGAGTTCATCCGCAACGAGATTGCCAAGTGGATTGGAATTCAGGAGGAAATTGGAATCGACGTTTTGGTTCACGGTGAATTTGAGCGTACAGACATGGTCGAATTTTTCGGGGAAAAACTGCCTGGCTTTGCCTTTACAAAAGGTGGCTGGGTTCAGTCGTACGGTACTCGCTGCGTTAAGCCTCCTGTTATTTACGGAGATGTCGATTTTGATCAGCCGATGACCGTGAAGGAAACCCAATATGCTCAAACCCTTACTACAAAGCCTGTTAAAGGGATGCTCACAGGTCCGATTACGATTCTGAATTGGTCGTTTGTGCGCAGTGATATTAGCCGCGAGACTGTAGCGTATCAAATTGCCCTTGCTCTTCGCAAAGAGGTTGAAGCGCTCGAGGCCGCCGGAATTGAAATGATTCAGGTAGACGAGCCTGCACTGCGTGAGGGCCTGCCGCTTAAGCGTAAGGATTGGGACAATTACCTGGATTGGGCGGTAAAAGCATTTAAAGTATCGACCTCGACTGTTCAGGACACAACGCAAATTCATACTCATATGTGCTACTGCGAGTTCCATGACATTATCGACTCCATCGAAGCGCTGGATGCCGACGTTATTTCTATTGAAACCTCCCGAAGCCACGGCGAGCTTGTCCACAGCTTCGAGGAGCATACGTATCCGCTCGGTATCGGACTTGGTGTGTACGACATTCACAGTCCGCGTGTGCCTTCCGAGGATGAGATGATTTCTATGATCGAGCGTGCGCTGAAGGTTCTAGACCCTGAGTTATTCTGGATTAATCCGGACTGCGGCCTGAAGACAAGAGGACTTGAAGAAACAGTAGATTCGCTAAAAAATATGGTATCTGCAGCCAAGCGGTATCGTGAACAAATAAAATAATTATAGTTCGATTTGACAAACCCCCTGATAGTCCTTTACTATATTTAAGAAAGTATTAGAGATAAAGTTAGTCAAAGGATACCAGGAGGGAAATACACAATGGCACAAGTATTATTTGTTAAAGGTAACAATCGTCCGATCGAGCAATCGGCTACGGTTAAATTGTATGAAAGTTTCTTGAAAACCTATAAGGAAACTCATCCGGAGGATCAAATCACTGAACTGAATCTGTTCGAAGTGGAGCTTCCTTATTATGATAACGATATGCTGACTGGCTTGTACAAGCTGGGCAATGGCTATCCGTTAACTCCAGAGGAAGAAAAGGCTGCAGGTATTGCAAATGGCTACCTTGATCAATTCCTTGCTGCTGACAAAGTGGTATTTGCATTCCCGCTTTGGAACTTCACGATTCCAGCTCAGCTTCTGACTTACATGTTCTACCTGAGCCAAGCAGGTAAAACCTTCAAATATACTGCAGAAGGTCCAGTAGGACTTGTTGGCGACAAGAAGGTAGCTCTTCTTCAAGCTCGTGGTGGAGTATATTCGGAGGCGCCTATGAGCGCAGTTGAAATGTCGATGAACTACATGAAAGCTTCCCTTAATTTCTGGGGAATCAAAAACCCTGAGGAAGTTGTGGTTGAAGGACATAACCAGTTCCCTGACCGCGCCGAACAAATCGTTCAGGACGCCGTGAAGCGCGCTGCTGAGCTTGCAGCTAAGTTCTAATTTGAATCAATTCGGCTAGAAGCAATCATCACTTTATTTAATAAGGCTATCCCCAAAGATTATTATCTGATGGGGTAGCCTTTTTCTATTGAAGTCTGTATAGTCATAAATGTTGGATTAATAGATTAATCGTAGAGTGAGGAATTCGGACACCATGAGTTTATTGAACTTATCCCCAGCGCATCCGAGAAGATACGGGATTGCCTTAGTGATGACCAGTGCGCTTCTTTGGGGAATATCGGGAATAGCTGCGCAATATTTATTTCAACAGCAGGGCTTTAGTCCGGGTTGGCTCGTCGTTATTCGATTGCTAGTTTCCGGAGTTATTTTACTGGGGATGGCATACAGACAAAGTAGACGCAATTTTTGGGCAATATGGAGGAGCAGGCAGGATCGTTGGAATTTGATACTGTTTGGTATACTGGGAGTTTTAGGGGTTCAATATACATATTTTACAGCCATTCATTATGGGAATGCAGCTACTGCTACTGTCCTGCAGTATTTAGCTCCAGTACTCGTTTCCTTTTATATAGCTGTACAAATGAGAAGATTACCCACCTGGAAGGAAGCTATTGCAATCATCACTGCACTGTTAGGGACCTTTCTACTCGTGACTCATGGCAGCCTGGACAGTCTTTCGATCTCGCGCCCGGCTTTGTTCTGGGGGCTCATTTCTGCTTTGGCTATGGCATTTTATACACTTAATCCAAGAAGATTGCTAGCGGCATGGGGATCATTAATTGTTACCGGATGGGCAATGTTCATTGGCGGGATAGGCTTCAGCTTCATTCATCCTCCATGGAAATTTCAAGGGGAATGGTCTGTAACGGCTTTAGTCGCAGTAGTGTTTATCGTATTATTTGCAACGGTTATTGCGTTCTATTGTTTTCTTGAGAGCTTGAATTATTTGAGCGCATCTGAGGCAAGCCTGATTTCCTGTATTGAGCCTGTAGCGTCGGCAGTGCTCGCCGTGGTCTGGCTCCATGTATCATTTGGAGCTGCGGATTGGATAGGTACGTTCTGCATCGTTGCAACAGTAGGCATGCTCTCGGTTGGACAGGATAAAAATGTGTCAGCAGCATCACGCAACATGGACTGATGAAAAGAATGACATCCCGAAGGACATGATATAATATGTCTTTTGGGATGTTTTATTTTACATTGCGTTAACAATTGGATGATTAAGGAAGGCAATTTGTTTGCCGATGACGAATAATATAGTATTTAGTATTTTGCAAAAGGAGAAGGTCGCAGATGGATTTTAACGTTGAATGGGAAATGGTCATTAAATTATGTACGGCACTGTTGTTTGGACTTTTTATCGGAATTGATCGTCAGTTGAAGCAAAAGCCGTTAGGCATCAAGACTAGCATGGTCATCTGTATTGCGAGCTGTCTTGTGACGATTGTGTCAATTGAAGCCTTCGCCAAATTTGCAGGCCCGGATCATCCCAATATGGACCCGATGCGTCTGGCGGCTCAAATTGTTAGCGGGATTGGTTTTCTTGGTGCAGGAGCTATTCTCCGCAGAAGCAATGAAGGAATATCGGGCCTAACCTCGGCAGCTATGATCTGGGCGGCCTCCGGTATCGGGATCGCTATTGGCACGGGCTTTTACATAGAAGCATCGCTGGCGGTTATTCTATTAATTATTTCAGTGAATTTCGTTCCATATGTGATCAAGTGGATTGGTCCTTACAAGCTGAATCAACGCGATGTATCGATCAAGATCGTGATGGAGGATAACGGTGACGTAACCGAGCTCATTCGAATTATTGAGCGGAAGGACGAACATGGACAGAAAGCCAAATATACGCAGCATCGTATACGCCGTCTTAAAATTAAGGATTTGGATGAGGGGCGCCATCGTGTGGATATGGTGATTTCTGCCTCTGATAAGGAATATACGACTGAAATTTATCATTTTTTGCGTAAAATCGAGCATGTCAGCAGCGTTGAGGTGGAAAATCTGTAATGGTTCATTCGTTTAACTTCAGTTTATATTCGGAGGTTATTCTTTTCCCATAAGCTCGGAAGATGCGCTTCTTAACGGATAGAGAGGGGAAAGAATAATGAATGAAATTAGACAGAAGAAGGGTACCGGCTCCTTCGTGCGCCTGCTGCGGGAGACCAAGCCATCCATAGTAATGCTGAGCGTTGCACTGCTGCTTAGTGTAATATCGGCCTTGGTTTCTCTCGTCATCCCGCTTTTCACTAAGAATCTGGTGGATGGCTTTTCACTTACTTCACTGGATAGAACCCAGATTATTGCATTGGTAGGAGCGTTTATTGCTCAGACCGTGGCTGCGGGTATTTCGATATTTTTGCTGAATTATATCGGTCAGAAAATCGTTGCGGCACTACGCGACCGCTTGTGGAAGAAGCTGCTTGTGCTGCCTGTACGATATTTTGACAATCACCAGACAGGTGAATCAGTTAGTAGAATGACGAATGATACCGGAGTGATAAAAGCTTTTATTTCCGAGCATTTGGCAAACTTTTTTAGCGGTATTATATCGATTATCGGCTCCATTGCCGTGCTGCTATATTTGAATTGGAAAATGACGTTAATTATGTTCATCGTCTTTCCCATTGCTGCTCTTATTCTTACGCCGCTCGGGCGTAAAATGTATAAAATATCGCTTGGCATGCAGGATGAAACAGCTTCCCTTACTTCAATACTGAGCCAGGTTCTGTCCGAAATCAGATTGGTGAAGTCATCCAATGCCGAGGACCGGGAATATGGGAACGGTAAAAAAGGGATAGTTAATTTATTATCTTATGGTATTCGTGAAGGCTTTGTGATGGCCTGGATCAGCCCGATCGTCTCCGTCGTATTAATGATGCTGCTTGTAGTTGTAATCGGATATGGTGGTATGCAGGTCTCATCCGGCGCACTTACGGCCGGAGAGCTGGTCGCTTTTATTTTGTATCTGATTCAGATCGTGATGCCGATGACGCAATTAACGACGTTTTTTACTCAGTTTCAAAAATCCAGAGGGGCTACTGAACGCATCATGGCCACGCTGGATGAGGAAGAGGAGGATTTTAATACAGGAAAAACCGTAACCGGAGACGGTCATTCTATCTCGGTAGAGAATGTATCCTTCGGTTATAATGAGAACGAGCCGGTTTTGCAGGGTGTGAGCTTTCAGATGAAGCCAGGTACAGTTACAGCAGTTGTTGGACCTAGTGGAAGCGGCAAAACGACGCTTTTCTCGCTAATGGAACGATTCTATATTCCGAAGGAAGGTAGAATTGCGCTTGGTGATGAATCGATAGAGCATTTTTCTCTGCGCTCCTGGCGTGAAAATATCGGATACGTTTCTCAGGACAGTCCGATGATAGCCGGTACAATACGTGATAATTTATGCTACGGTGCCAAGCAGGAAGTCAGTGAGCAAGAACTTCGCAAGGCAGCGGAGATGGCTTATGCCGATCGGTTCATTGACGAGCTGCCGCATGGATTTGATACGGATGTAGGTGAACGGGGCGTTAAGCTGTCAGGCGGGCAGAGACAGCGGTTGGCCATAGCCAGAGCGCTGCTGCGCGACCCTAAAATTCTTATGCTGGACGAAGCGACCTCAAGTCTTGACAGCCATTCAGAGACGGTTGTTCAGGAGGCACTCAACAATTTGATGCAGGGACGAACAACCATGGTTATCGCTCACAGATTATCTACAGTGGTTGGGGCTGATCAAATTGTTTTTATTGAAAAAGGAAAAGTGACCGGAATAGGTACCCATGAAGAACTGCTGCAGAATCATGAGATGTATCGTGATTTTGCCACACAGCAGCTGCAGATTGGAGAAAATGACAATTAATTAGTTACAAAGGATGAATGGAATGGCTAGAATACTCATTGTTGATGACGATCATCATATCAGAGAGCTGCTGAAGGTATTTTTGGAGCAAGCAGGGATGGAAGCTGTATTGGAAGCTGGCGATGGAGTAGAGGCTTTGTCTGTACTGGAGAAGGAACGGATAAATCTCGTAATTCTGGACATTATGATGCCGAATATGGACGGCTGGGAGTTGTGCCGTGAAATAAGATTGCATTACGATATGCCGTTATTGATGTTGACCGCAAAAGGGGAGACCAGGCAGATCGTAAAAGGCTTCGAGCTTGGAACGGATGATTATTTAGTGAAGCCCTTTGAGCCTGCCGAATTAGTGGCCAGAGTGAAGGCGCTGTTGAAGAGATATCAGATCATTGCCTCTCAGACAGTAGCAATTGGCGAATTAATTATGAATCGCAAAACCTTTGAAGTTCGAAGCGGCGAGGCTCAATACACGCTTCCGCTTAAAGAGTTCGAGCTCTTGTACAAGCTGGGGAGCAACATGGGAAGAACGCTGTCGCGTGAGCAGCTTATTGAGGACATATGGGGCTACGATTTCGAAGGGAATGAACGCACCCTTGATGTTCATATTAATCGACTTCGAGAGAAGTTTCCCGAGGAGAAATATCAATTTAAAATTGTTACGATCCGAGGGCTCGGTTACCGCCTTGAGGTGAAGGAGGATACATGAGAATCTTGCGGAGGATATGGTTTGTACTAAAACATATTTTACAATTTGCCGGTGCAATTGCGCTGTTAGCAGCATCTTGGACTGGGGCGCATTACATCACGCAATTGCTGTATCAACAAATTGGAACTCCGTCATGGAATTATCTTGTTGAATTAATTGATGTCGTTTTGGGCGTAACGATCTTTTTTATTTGCTTTTTCATCCTAAGCTTATTCTATCGTAACAAAGATATGGCCATTCTTCGTTCCATTCTGGAGGCGATGCGTAAAATATCCAAGGGGGATTTTTCGGTCAAGCTGGAAGATGATTCGGTGTATAGAGAATATAAAGAGATAATTAATAGCATTAATGAAATGGCCGGGGAGCTCGGTAGAATGGAAACGATGAGGCAGGATTTTATCTCGAATGTGTCGCATGAGATTCAGTCTCCTCTGACCTCAATTAGTGGTTTCGCCAGAGCGCTTCGAAGTCCAGATTTACCTGAGGAGCAGAGAACACATTATTTGGACATTATTGAAGGGGAGAGCCGCAGATTATCGCAGATTAGTGATAATTTGCTCAAGCTCTCCTCTCTTGAAAATGAAGAATCCGGCTTTAAGCCGGAGCGTTTTCGACTGGATCAACAAATCCGTTCCGTGGTGCTCTCTAGCGAACCGCAGTGGATGAAAAAAAGATTGCAAATAGCTCTTGAGCTGGAAGCCGTGGAAATTGCGGGGGCGGAGGAGCTGCTTGTTCAAGCCTGGAGCAACCTCCTGCATAACAGCATCAAGTTCACCCCTGAGGAAGGCACCGTAATGATCTCGTTAAAAAAAACAGGTCAAGATGCAGTCGTGACAATGTCCGACAATGGAATCGGTATTTCAGAGGCGGATCAAATCCATATATTCGAACGATTCTATAAGGCTGACAAATCAAGAAACCGCAGCCTTGGAGGAAGCGGACTTGGACTTTCAATCGTAAAGAAAATTGTAGATATCCATCAGGGTAGCATTGTTGTGTCGTCCAAGCCTGGTCAGGGGGCAGAGTTTACAATACAGATACCTTTATCATGATATTTTTGTCATCATTTGGATAGATACTCATGATATGATGTACTCGTGGTATGATGTAATTGTAGACAACCAGGCCGAATAAAGGATGATTATACAAGATGGGTAAACAAATTTTAATCGTTGATGATGATATAAAAATTGCTAAACTGATAGAAATTTACATGCTGAATGAAGGATATACCGTTTTCAAAGCTGATGATGGATATAAGGCACTTGAAATGATGGATACGGAAGATATTGATCTAGTGGTACTCGATGTTATGATGCCCGGACTTGATGGCATTTCGGTCTGCCTTCGGATCAGGGAGACGAGAACGACGCCGATTCTGATGCTAAGCGCCAAAGACGGAGATATGGATAAAATCACCGGATTAATGACGGGGGCCGACGATTATATGGTCAAGCCCTTTAATCCGCTGGAATTAGTTGCGAGAGTGAAATCTCTTTTGAGAAGAGCGTCTTATGCCGTTTCGGCTCCGCAGCCGCAGCAGGAGAACGTAATTAAAATCTCCTCGTTGTCGGTTGATAAGGAGACGCATACGGCAACAGTGGATGGAAAAGCGATCAAGCTCACGCCGATCGAATTCGGTATTCTGTATCTGCTCGCCAGTCATCCTGGACGAGTATTTAGCTCTGAAGAAATTTTCGAGCTCATTTGGAAGGATAAATATTTCGAGAGCAACAATTCGGTTACCGTGCATATCAGTCGTCTTCGAGACAAGCTTGAAAAGGAAATGGATGGGGAAAAGCTGATCAGAACGGTATGGGGGGTTGGCTATAAAATTGAAAGCTAGCCTGCGTTTTTTTATTTGGTTGTTCTGGACCATTGTTACGTCACTCATATCTATACTGCTGCTTTTTCAATTAGCAAAGCTGTTTTATGTTATGTTTCCAGATGTAACACTTTACACTATTTTGACGTGGATTAACTACAATATTGGTTTTCCTGAAGCTTATTATTATGCAGGGGTTCCCATCCTGCTGTTATTTGCCCTGTATTTCTACCGGCGCAGCGCAAGAAGGCATGAAGAGAAATACTTGAACCAGTTAATTGAGGAAGTACACCAAATTGAAGAAGGCTCTGTTGCAAGAATTACAGTTGAGAATGTAGGGCAATTGGGCCAGCTTGCGACAGACATTAACCGAATGGTGGATCGAATTCGAATCTCGATGGAAGAAGAGCGACGTGCCGAGCAGACGAAAAATGAACTAATCACTAACGTATCTCATGATCTTCGGACACCGCTTACCTCTATTACCGGTTATCTCGGGCTCATCGAACAGGATAAATACAGGGATGAGGTTGAGCTTCGTTACTATGTAAATATGGCTTATGAAGAATCCATCCGTCTGAAGCAGCTGCTTCAGGACTTGTTCGAATATACGAGATTACAAAATAAAGAGATGCAGCTCGTGAAAAATAGAATTAACCTGGTCGAGATGCTGCATCAGATTACGGCTCATTTTGGCTGGGAGCTTCAGGAGCATGGCATGGAGTGCCGTGTTTTTATGGGAGGACAGCAGCTGTTTATTATCGCCGATGGAGATAAGCTGCGCAGAGTATACGAGAATCTTATAACGAATGCAATTCGCTATGGCAGCGAAGGCAAATATATTGATATTCGTGGACGAATTGAAGGCCGTGAGGTTATCACGGAGGTTATTAATTACGGTGAGCCTATACCTGAAGCGGACTTGCCGCATTTGTTCGATCGATTCTACCGGGTAGAGAAGTCCCGCTCCACCCATACCGGAGGCTCGGGCATCGGTCTTGCTATTGCCAAGCATATCGTGGATCTGCATCATGGCTCTATTACCGTAGAAAGTGATGAGGGCAGGACGATGTTTACGGTTCGACTCAGGTTGGATATGGAAAGCAGCCTGTGATGCGCAACCAAGTGGCTGCTGGCGTGAAATGAAAAAAAGCAAACAGGGCTGTTCAAAGCTAAGAATAACTTTGGACAGCCCTGTTTGCTATCTTCTAATAACTATGCTTTGGACAGCTTGCGTTTCTGGTAAAGCAACAATCCTATTGCAAAGTATATTACTGTAAGAATACTAATCATAAAAATTTCAAAAGGGATGTCAGTTATGCCTGATCCATAGTTCAAGATTTGATTGAATGCATTTGCGGTATGGGTTAGCGGCAAAATATCCGTAATCCCTAATGAATGCCCGTTGATGTTAATCATATTCATTTTCGGAAGCGGAAACATACTGCCTGAGAAAAACATCAGAATAAAGAAAGGAAAGCATCCAACGGTCAGGACATCGTAAACAGTATTAAGAAAGCTTGCTACAACAAGGCTTATCGCAACCATAGAAAAGCTTGAAATGATTCCGACGAAAAGTACAGCACCAAATCCGCCTGCGGGGCTATACCCTAGTCCAAGTGCTGTCCAGTAGGAAAGAACAAGCGCCGCGATAGCCACTACAGCTTGCACAATACATATGCCCAATAGAAAATTAAACGCTCCGAGGCGACTTAGCTTCAGTCTTGTCAGCGTATTTTTTTCGTTTTCCCTCACAATTGAAGCTGATGCTGTAAAAAGAATCATTAAAACAGCCAGAGATATTAAGCCTGGAACATACCATTCAAATTCGTTCAAAGGCGGTTTTATTTCAACAAAGGTCTCGGAGATGGATGACGGAAGAGTTATTTTCGTAGAGTTCAGTCCTTGTTTAAGTATGACATCAGAAACCATGACTGCCGCGACCGTATAACGTGTATTTCCCATACTGCCATACAGATTGATATCAGCCGGATTCACCATGTTAGCATCGGCATCAGAAATGATGTGTGAATAATCATTTGGAATTAGTATTCCGATATCTATTGTTTTATCTTTAACTTGTTCCCTTAATTCATCTTCATTGCTAATATGGCTTAAATTGAACAGCTCAACGCCATCTTGACCCGAAGTATTTTCAAGCATTTGTACCAGCTCGGTTGATGATTTGCCCTCATCGAAATTCAAGATTCCGACTTGATATGTAATTGCTGCTCCGCCATAAAATAGCTTAATTAAAAGTATAAAAAAAGGGGAAAACGCTAAAACCATTGCCAGCACTTTCCAATCTCTCGTATTTTCCTTAAATGATTTTATTACAGAAGCAATTAGTTTCATTCCCGAAGCCCCCTTCCGGTCAATGAGATAAACGCATCCTCGAGCGTGCGCTTTCGAATCGTTATATTTTTTACAGGTATGTTCAAGGCTTGTAATGTACTATTTACTATTGGAATCAGCTCAAGCACTTGACTTGCCCCGAGCAGCAAAAAACCATCGGAATACTTTTTCTCGGTAAAACCCGGTGGGATGGAATTGAGCAGTCTGTCGATTTGATCTTTATTTATTTCGTTTATTTCGATCTGAATAATATCTCCCATACCGGATTTTTCTTTGAGCTTGTCGGGCGTATCTATTAAAAGTATCTTTCCGTGATCCATTATGGCTACTCTGTCCGAGAGCCGGTCAGCTTCATCCATGTCATGCGTTGTAAGTATTACAGTTTTTTGTTTTGCCAACTGTCTTATGAAATCACGGACCAGAATTCTGCTTTGAGGATCAAGCCCAGCCTGGGGCTCATCAAGTATGATTAGCTCCGGATCATGGATCAAGGCCAGAGCAATATTCAGCCTTCTTTGCATTCCTCCGGAAAGAGTCTTGGCAAGCTTATTCTTTTTACCTTCAAGCCCAAGGCTTTCCAAAAGATGTATTGCCCTTTGACCAGCTTCCCTGGAGGAAAGTCCGTAGGACATCCCGACAAATTTCAATTGCTCAAGACAGGTTAGCCGCTCCCATATAACAATATCCTGAGGGCATAATCCTATCATGCCTTTGATTTGATTGTAGCCCGTTGATATGGGAATTCCGTCAAAAATCAGATTGCCGGCATCAGCCTTCAGAAGGCCGCACAGCATTTTAATGGTTGTAGTTTTTCCGGCACCATTTGGCCCGAGCAGCCCGAAAATTTCTCCCTTATACACTGAAAAGCTCACTTTATCTACTGCCTGCAGTTCTCCGTATTCTTTACTTAGGCCTTCTACAGAAAGAAATATCTCATGCTCCATCTGTTCATCGCTCCCTTCGTTTAATAAATTTAACCTGCTAAGTACTAAATAGTTTATCTACAAACTCAAAAGCAATTTCTCGATTGTCATGGTCGCCTGGAAGCATGAAATTAGTTACCCGAAAGAAGGATAAGCCATAGATCATAGCCAAAAGGGTGTAGGCGGCTCTCTTTTCATCAAGCTCGTTAACAAGATATTCTTTCTTTGCATAGCTGATCAAGGAAGAGATCCCTTCAACATCCTCAAAGTAAATTTCTCTTACAATATTTTTTAAGTCCTCGTCATTCGCCGCTTTTGATATAAATTGCACAAATATCTTTGCGATCTTTTCCTGGGGAAGATGAATCTTTTCGATCCCGTCCAAATCTGAAACATTGAGCCTATCAGGGCTTTCATCATCTATACGGGGCAGGGAAACATCGACCACGGCTTTAACCATTTGCAGCGGCTGCATATCTTGTGTAATCGAGCTGCTGATTTTCAGCTTATAGGATGCAAGGAAGGCTTTAAGGCTTTCCATCATCAATTGTTTTTTCGATTTAAAATAATAAGCGATAATCCCTTTAGAAAATCCTGCTTTGGCAGCTACCATATCCAGCGTGGTCTTATCTATACCAAACTCGCAAATACATTCCAGAGCAGCATTAATAGCTTCAGCTCTGCGTATAGGCTCCATTCCTACCTTAGGCATATACTCACCCTTTGCTTTATTTATTTTGACCAGTCAGTATAATATATAATGTATTATACATGCTTTTTAAGGAAAAAGCAGTGAAATCTTAAGGGAATCTTAATAATTTCTTATCTGTAAAGCAAACTCTAAACGGCATAATGTTCTATGTAAGCAAGGCTGGGAATAGAAAAGAGGGTTACATATTGTTTAAAAAAAGAATGCTTTTACTCATTATCCTGGTGCTATGCGTGTTCTTCGTTTACGATCATTTTTCATGGAATAGCATTCGGCAGCACACGGTTTCGTTCATCGATCAATTGAAGGCGGCCGGAAAAAGCGAGGCAGCGGTTAAGCTAGCAGACCTGGAGGCCGGGGCTGTACTGATTATGAATCGTGAGACAGGCGAAATTATATATAGCGATCATGAGAAAAAAAGAATGTATCCGGCGAGTACAACCAAAATATTAACCGCGCTCATTCTTCTGGAGAAGGAAAATCCGGAGGATAAGATCACGATAGGCAACGAGGTTACGATTGGAACACTAGACGAAAGCTCCGCTGGATTGCAGCCGGGGGATGAGCTGACCGTTCGTGATTTAGCTGCCGCCATGATGCTTCCTTCAGGTAATGATGCGGCCAGAGCTGCTGCTGTTTATGTAGCCCGGAAAGATACAGGAGAGCAGCTGGAGCCAGAGGAAGCGATGAGTTATTTTGCTGAATTGATGAACAAAAGAGCGAAATCGATCGGTGCGAAAAAAAGCCATTTTGTCAATCCACACGGCCTGCATGATCCGGATCATTACACTACGGCTTATGATATGGCTCTAATTACGAAGGAAGCCATGAAAAATGAACAATTTCAGGCTATCGTAGGCGAGCGGACACATGAATCGGAGGATTTGGGGCAAGGCGGTTATATTTATGAAAATCGCAACAAATTGCTGAACGATAACGGAGAGTGGTATTTTCAGGGAGCAAATGGCGTGAAGACGGGATATACAGAGAAAGCCGGGTATTGCCTGATAGGCTCAGCAGTTCGCGGAAATAAAGAGCTGATTACCGTTGTGCTTCATTCTAGCGAACAGGGCGTGTATTCAGACACATTGAGATTGCTGAACTACGGCTTCAAAATTGATGCGTAGGGGTTGGAACAAATGAATATTTTATCTATGGATATGTTATATCGTGAATATAAACAGGATGTATACGGCTATCTGATGTATTTGTGTCGTAATCATCACAATGCCGAGGACTTAATGCAGGAGACGTTTGTACGGGCATGCATGAAGCTTGAAGCTAATGAAGGCAAAAAGACAAAATCCTGGCTGCTTCGTGTGGCTCACAATGCTTATATTGATAAAGTCCGCAAGGAGAGCCGATCCTCGTCGTACGAAAATGAGTTTTTTTACAATTATCCTAGTGAGGACACACCTGAAAATGATGTTGTCCGCCAAGAGAATCGGAAGGAATTGTACTGTATGCTGGCGCTTCTTGCACCAAATCAGCAGCATGCAGTGCTTTTGTATGACATACACGGTTTTTCGTATCAGGAAGGCGCTGATTTGATGGGAATATCCCTGTCGCAATTCAAAATAATATTGTACAGGGCACGACAAAAGCTGCGGGGCAGCAAAGTGTCTGCTTAACGAGAATCATTTAGCCTCTTCGTACTGAAATGGATTCTTGTAAAATAAAGATTCTTGTTCATAATAGTAAATGTAGCGTGACTTCATAGTTAAACCGGACAAGGAGGAATCATTCAATGACTGGCCATTTGCAGGATACTGTCACATTAAGCAACGGAGTGAAAATGCCTTGGCTTGGATTTGGTGTATACAAGGCTAAGGAAGGCAGCGAAGTGATAGAAGCGGTTAAAGCTGCTATCCGCGCTGGATACCGAAGCATTGATACTGCTGCAATGTATGGAAATGAAGAAGGCGTAGGACAAGCAATACGAGAAGCGATGAAGCTATACGGACTGACTCGCGATCAAATATTCGTTACCACTAAGGTATGGAATAGCGATCAAGGGTATGAGACGACTTTGCAGGCTGTGGACAGCAGCCTCCGGAAGCTGAATCTTGATTACATCGATTTGATGCTGATCCACTGGCCCGTTAAGGATAAATATAAAGAGACATGGCGTGCTCTTGAAAAATCATATAGCGACGGTAAAGTAAAAGCGATCGGAGTTAGCAATTTCCAGATTCATCATCTGGAAGATTTGTTGGAAAGCGCCAAGGTTAAGCCTGTGGTCAATCAGGTGGAGCTGCATCCTCAATTGTCTCAAAGAGAGCTGCTGGAGTATTGCAATAGCAAGGATATTCGGCTTGAGGCGTGGTCTCCATTAGGCAGGGGCAAATTCGTGGAGCATGAGGAATTGAAAGCGATCGGGCGAAAATACGGAAAAACATCTGCTCAAGTCATTTTAAGATGGGATATCCAGTCTGGCGTAGTTGTCATTCCTAAATCAGTGACGGAATCCCGTATTATTGAAAATGCGGATATATTTGATTTCGAATTGAGCAAGGAAGACATTCAGAGGATCAATGCGCTCAATGAGAACCTGAGATATGGAGCAGATCCGGATAACTTTGATTTTTAATACTATATAATTAAGCCCTGGCAGAACCACTACATGTGCTATACATGTCAGTGGTTCTTTTATTTAGGACGATTTAAAGTCGTTGTCTTTTATTCCTCCCAAACCTAACATGGAAAATGTAAACAGACATTGCAGATGAGACAGACATCCATCGATTTGAAGAGGTGAGGAGTATGAGAACGGTAAGCGAGTTGGAGGATCGATTGAGTGAGCCGTCCGAGAGGTTCATACGAGATATCTCCACATTGGATGGCGATATTTTAATACTCGGTGTAGGAGGTAAAATGGGACCCAGTCTAGCCAAGCTTGCTAAACGAGGGCTTGAGGCTGCTGGTAAAAACGCCAGGGTGATCGGAGTTTCCCGTTTTTCAGCGGGGAGTCTGAAGGATGAGCTGGAGGCTTCCGGAATTGAGACCGTATCCGCGGATTTGCTTGATGAACAGGCAATGGCTGGCCTGCCAGATGCGCGCAATATTATTTATATGGCAGGAAATAAATTTGGAACGGCGGGCAGGGAGTATTTCACTTGGGCGATGAATGCATATTTGCCCGGTCGTGTAGCCGAGCGATATCGCAAATCCCGGATCGTGTCATTTTCCTCCGGTAACATATATCCAATGAACCCTATTGAATGGGGAGGAGCATCAGAAGAAGCTTCCCCGTCTCCAATCGGTGAATACGCTCAATCATGCTTGGGGCGGGAGCGCATTTTTGAGTATTTTTCTCGTAAAAACAGTACTCCCCTATTAAATTTCCGTCTGAATTATGCCATCGACCTGCGCTACGGCATTCTGCTCGAGATTGCCACTGCCGTAAAGGAAGGCAGATCAATAGATTTGAACATGGGGCTTGTGAACGTGATCTGGCAGGGGGATGCCAATGAGATGGCAATACGATCGCTGCAGTTATGTGATACTCCGGCGAGGACGTTGAATGTAACAGGTCCTGAGACGGTCTCTGTCAGATGGCTGGCTGAGCGATTTGGCGAAGCCTTTGGCGTAAGCCCCCGGTTTAGCGGGATAGAGCAGCCGACAGCGCTGCTCAACAATGCATCGGCATGTCATCATCTGTTTGGATACCCAGGCGTAACGCTGAGGCAGATGATGGAATGGACCGTGGCCTGGATCGAAGCTGGTGGAGCAACGCTGGGCAAGCCGACGCATTTTCAGCAGCGGGAGGGTGTTTTTTAATGGGAAAACATAGCGTACACCAATTGCTTCAGCGTGGCACAGTTATTCCTGCACATCCGCTCGCATTGGATGCATCACGTCACTTGGATGAACAGAGACAGCGAGCTTTAACGAGGTATTATATTGCTTCCGGAGCAGGGGGAGTTGCAGTAGGTGTCCATTCCACGCAGTTCGAAATCCGTGAGCCGGGAATTGATCTGCTGAAGCCGGTGCTTCGACTGGCTTCTGAGGAAGTGGATGCGGCGGGATTGACCACACCTTTTATTAAGGTGGCAGGAATTTGCGGACCTACCGGGCAGGCGGTTGCTGAGGCAGAATTAGCAGCCAGTCTGGGATATCATTATGGACTTGTGAGTAATGGCGGGTTAGGCGAGTGGAGCGAAAGCGACCTCCTGCATAGAATGGAAGCGATTACAGAGATTATCCCGGTGATCGGGTTTTATTTACAGCCAGCGGTTGGAGGCAAGCGGCTTGAGTATTCCTTCTGGAGAAAATTGGCTGAGCTGCCTGGAGTAAAGGGCATTAAGATGGCTCCGTTTAATCGGTATTGCACACTGGATGTTGTGAGGGCGGTATGCGAATCCAGCCGCAGGGATGATATCGCCCTTTATACAGGGAATGACGATAACATTGTAGCTGATTTGCTTACAGCATATCGCTTTAACATAAATGGAAATGTAGTAGAGAAACGAATAGTCGGGGGATTGCTTGGTCACTGGGCGGTATGGACCTCCAAAGCGGTAGAGCTGTTCCACGATATCCGTCATCTGCGGGAGCAGGGAGGAGCCATTCCATACGAATGGCTGACCAGAGGTCAGGAAATTACAGACGTAAATGCGGCGCTGTTTGATCCTTCACATGATTTTCACGGGAGTATCCCTGGTATTCATGAGATATTGCGCAGACAAGGCTTGCTCGCCGGACGCTGGTGTTTGAATCCGGCCGAGGAGCTGTCAGCAGGGCAATTAGCGGAAATCGACCGGGTATATGCTGCTTATCCGCATTTAAATGATGATGAATTTGTACAGCAGCATCTTAAGGAATGGTTGGCATAGCCATGAAATACAGATCGGTATTCGATATTATTGGGCCGGCAATGATGGGTCCATCAAGCTCTCACACGGCAGGAGCAGCCAGAATTGGCAAAATGGCAAGGAATTTGCTTGGGGAAACCCCTGATCGGGCGGACATCAAGTTCTGCGGCTCCTTTGCGCAGACCTATAGAGGTCATGGTACAGATGTGGCTATCGTTGGCGGGTTAATGGGCTTTGATACATTCGATACCCGGATTAAGGATGCATTGACGATTGCCAAGGAGGTAGGTCTTGAAATTAACATTTCTACGATTGATCTTCCCGATGAGCACCCGAATACAGCCTGGATTACGATGAGCACCGACAAGGAAATTTTGAAGGTAAAGGGCATTTCTTTGGGTGGCGGAAAAATAGAAATAGTAGAGTCCGGCGGATTTAATATGTGCCTGACAGGCGACAACTGGACGATGCTTGTTTTCCATCGTGATCACTATGGAATGATAGCTGCGGTGGCAAAGGTGTTGGCTGACCATCGAATTAACATTGGCAAAATGGAGATGTACCGGACTGCAAGAGGGAAAGAGGCGCTGCTCGTCATAGAAACAGATCAGGGGATTGAGGTGGAGGCTTCGCAGCAAATTAGCTGCATTCAGGATGTTGGACGCGTGTCGGTGGTTCCTCCGTTGTAGACAGTACAGGAGGACAATAAGGGAGGGTCATTCGATGAATTTCCGTACGATCGAAGAATTGGTGCTGCTGGCGGAGAAGGAAGAAAGACTCATATCTGAAATTATGATTTTGGAGGAATCGGAAGCTTCGGGTATGAGCCCGGAGCAAATCAGGAACAGGATGAGTATTCATTTGGACACGATGGAAAAAGCGGTCAAGCGTGGTCTGTCGGAAGAGGTGACATCAAGAAGCGGTCTGGTCGGTGGAGATGCCCGAAAATTACAGAGCTTTTTGAAGCAAGGACATAGCATCTCAGGGAAAGGTATGCTGGAGGTCGTGAGCCGCGCGATCGCTACCAATGAAGTAAATGCAGCTATGGGAACCATCGTGGCAACACCAACCGCTGGAGCCAGCGGGGTAATACCCGGTTGTCTATTTGGCCTGGCGGAAGAGCAGGGTGTTGATCGGGAGCGTATGCTGCGTTTTTTGTTCACTGCAGGAGCGATAGGCTATGTCATTGCGAATCAGGCTTTTATTTCAGGTGCTACGGGTGGCTGCCAGGCTGAGGTAGGCTCGGCTTCAGCAATGGCTGCAGGTGCCATCGTAGAAATGGCGGGCGGATCGCCGAGACAATCCGCGCAGGCAGTAGCCATCGCACTAAAAAATACGCTGGGTCTGGTCTGCGATCCTGTAGCGGGACTGGTCGAGGTGCCATGTGTGCTGCGCAATGCGATGGGAGCAGCTAACGCCATGGTGGCGGCTGATCTGGCACTCGCCGGTGTGGTGAGCGCGATACCTGCGGATGAGGTGATCGGTGCAATGTACCGCATCGGTCAGGCGATGCCGGGCACTTTGAAGGAGACTGCATTGGGCGGGCTTGCCACCACACCGACAGGTGAAGCGATACGCAATAAATTGTTCAAAGAACCATTAAATGAAAACAAGGAGGAAATGTAACGAAAAATGACTTCTAAATCTAAGGTTGCCGGGCGTTTTTTTTGGGACAGAGAGGATAGGGATTTTATTGTAGAGACCTGTCAGCGGCTGTGGCCGGAGGAAGTGGCCGAAGTGCTTCACCGTGCAGATTTGGCTTGTCAGAACACGTTTATATTTACTCATCGATGGGATATGGAGCGCTGTGAGACGGAAGTTGCTTTTCCAGACCGGATAGATTGGAACTACAGGCATAACGGTGATTTAGAGTGGCTGGTCATGCTGAACCGCGCCAGATATATGAGTGAATTGGGGCAGGCTTATTGGCTGACTGGTAACGAAAAATATGCGGAGAGTTACATTTATTTGCTAAAGGACTGGATGAATCAAAATCCTCTGACCGAGGAGGAGGTAACATCAAGCGCAGATCGTGCTTACAACGTCAAGGATACGTGGCGCAAGCTGGATAGTGGAATAAGAATAGCCAACTGGCTAAAAGGCTATCAATGCGTTCGGGAGTCTCAATTGTGGGGAGATGAGGAAGAATCGTTGTTCATGGAGGCCGTGCGGCGTCATGGGATGTATTTGAATATCGCTTATACACCTCATGATAGGCAAAGCAACTGGGGCTTTCTCGAGAGCAATGGACTTTTTCAGCTGGCTTTGCTGTTTCCGGACATCGAAGCTTCGGTTGCCTGGCTGGACACTTCGGTCAAACGACTGCAGGAGATGTGCCAGGTGCAGGTGTTTGCTGACGGGATGCACAACGAGCAGTGCAGTATGTATCATCACGAGGTGCTGCATTGCTTGTTTGAACCGGTACTGCTGGCAAAGGTGAACAGCTACGAGCTTCCCCCGATTATGCGCGATACCTTGGATGTGATGCTAACGGCATCGCTTGCCTTTGTTCAACCGGACGGCCACCAGCCTATGATGGGAGACAGCGACGGTACAGACATTCGTGATGTATTGACTAGAGGAGCTGTGCTGTATAACCGGAGGGATTTGAAAAAAGCTGCCTACAACCATCTCGATTACGAGGGGCTTTGGTATTTTCACAGTCAGGGCTATGATCTCTATGAAGCGATGGATGAGGCGGAGCCCGCTTTTACATCCATAGAGCTGTCACAAAGCGGGTATGCCTTCATGCGCAGCGATTGGAACCCGGACGCTCGTTATCTTTGGTTTGATGCCGGACATATGGATGTTATTCGCGCCCATGGACATGACGATCTTTTGCATATCAGTTTGTTCGCCTATGGTCGAGAATTTCTTACTGATCCGGGCCGCTATACGTATATGGAAAATGAATATCGCCGGTACTTCAAAGAATCATTTCAGCACAATACATTGTCTGTTGACGGGGTATCCATCTCCAGGTATGTAGACTCGTGGAAATGGAGGGACATGGCTGAACCGATTGATCGTGTCTGGAGTACGGCTGAACCATTCGATTATGCACAGGGAAGTCATGACGGTTATTTGAAGCTGGATGAGCCCGTACAAATTCGCCGCCAGATTTTGTTCATCAAGCCGGATTACTGGATCGTCGTCGATACATGCCGGTCACATGGTCTGCATGATTATACGCTGCCCTTTCATTTTGCCGAGGGATTGGCGATCAGGGTTGAGAAGGATGGTGGCATTCTGGCTTTTGAGCCGGATAAGGGGCCCGGTTTACGCATTATTCCGGTGAAAGCCTGTCAGACGTTGATCGGCTCGGCCTGGGTTTCCCGTAATTATAACGAGAAGACGCCTTCGCTTAAAGCAGAATTCCGCCAGCGCGGCAGTGGACTTACGAAGTTCGTGACGGTTTTGTTCCCATTTCGCTCCTTGAAGGATGACTATGAGCCGCCTAATATTTCCGAGGTGGAGGTATTAAACAGTTACGGCAATAGAGTTGAGTCTGATCTCGCTACGGCCTTGTCGATTAAGCATGGTCAACGGGTGGACACGATATTGTTCTCTCATCAAGGGCCGCGCGGGTACCGATTTGCAGGCCAGCATATGAGCGGTGAGGTGCTGTTTTTGAAAGAGAATGTACTTTTAGGATCTAGTGATTCATTTACGGTAAAAATCTAGCATAGCGACCGGGACATGATCATAGTAATTAGCAAGCTTCGCGTAATATTAGGTCATTTTACGGACGTTGACCTTTAAAGGTTCGGTACTTTAATTTAGGTATAAGTTCACAATATAACTAAAATTAACTATACATGATAAGCAGGCTGAGTACAGGTGGACAATTCAATGATTAGGGGGACATTCAATGAAGCGTCAGCTTAAAACCTGGGGAGCTATATTGCTTGGTTTGATGATGGTATCGACGTTTATGCTAGCGGGTTGTTCATCTAATAACGGGAACCAGGCAAGTGAAGGGCAAAAGGGTCAAAATGCGGAGCAGACAACGAAACCTGAAGGTACGCCAAAGGCGGAGGAAAAGGTAGAAATCAAGCTGGGTTATTATTCCTCCGCTACGACGGATGCCAAGATGCAGGAGCTGATCGATAAATTTCAGGATACTCATCCTAACATCACGATCAAGACAGAATCCTCGCCATACAATCAATTTTTCCAAAAGCTGGATACGGAAATCGCCGCTGAGAACGCACCGGATTTATGGCTGTCTGACGGGGTATTGGTACCTAAGTATGCGGAGCGTGGCGTGTTAAAGGATTTGACCGAGCTTATCAATAATGATTTGAATAAGGATGACTATTACGGACTGGAATTCAATAAGGATGCCAACGGTAAATATTGGGGCGTTCCGCAAGGAATTCAAATTGCCGTGCTCTATTACAACAAGGACTTGTTTGATGAAGCCAAGGTGGATTATCCAAATGAAAATTGGACCTGGGATGATCTGAAGACAGCTGCCGAAAAATTGACTAAGGATTCCGATGGCAAATATGCGACTGATCCAGCGTTTGATAAAAAGAAAATCAGCCAATACGGACTTGCGTTTTTTAGTATTACAGAAGGCTGGATGACCGTGTTGAAATCATATGGTGGCGGTGTACTGGACGAAACGCTGACAAAATCCATCATTAATACCCCGGAAAACAAACAGGCAGTGGATTGGATCGTTGATGGCATGCAGCGCGAGCTCCTTCCAACACCTTCTGATCTGAAGAGCTTTCCGAGCAATATGGCGCCATTTCCTAGTAAAGCCGCGGCGATGAGAATCGGAATTTATGTCCGGACAATCGACGCTAACGCAGCGGGCTTGAACTATGATGTAACGCTGCTGCCAAAAGGACCGGACGGCAAGCGTTTCTCACCTGTTATTGCCAACTCCTGGGTTATTAACAAAAAGGCTACTGGAGCAAAAGGAGATGCAGCGTGGGAATGGGTAAAATACTGGGCAACCGTCGATGAAGTGCAGCAGGAATGGGCTTCTCTGGGCGAGGCAGTGCCTGTGAAGAAATCTGTAGCTAATTCGGAGCAATTTTTAAGCGGCTCTCCTGCGAACAAGAAGGCATTTCTCGATAGCTTCGAATTTGCGGGAACATTGGATGTAAACGCGGTATGGAGCGAATGGGTAGGCAAATTTGGCGACAGCATGAATCGTGCGTTTGAAGGAGAAATATCAGTTGATGAAGCATTGAAGCAAGCCGATGCGGATGTACAGAAGGTGCTTGATGAATTTTATAAGAAATAGATCGTGATCCAACCTGGGGGAGATTGGGTTCCTGCAAGGGCTGGAGCCCAGTCACTCCTGACGTTGATTCATCCAGATTCACTTCCCGGAAGCAATGAACCTATAACACGAACAGAAAGTGTGATACGTATGATTGAGACTACGGGAAATACAAACAAAAGGGCGCTTCGCTCCGGAGAGCCGAAGGTGCGAAAGAAACGGCTTAGCAGTGACGGTAAGTGGGGGCTCATCATGGTGACCCCATACATTGTGCATTTTATCGTATTTGTGCTCGGATGCTTGCTCGCATCGTTATATTTCAGCTTTTCGAAATACGATATATTGAATCCTCCTGAATGGACGGGATTAGACAATTACGTCAAGCTGTTTCATGAGCCAGTATTTTGGAAGGCGCTGAAGAACACCTTATACTTTACGGTTTTATTCGTCCCGCTGCAGACGATCCTTTCACTCATATTGGCAGTAGCTCTGAATCAGAGGCTGAGAGGTCTGAAAGTTTTCAGACTGTCGCATTTCTTACCTGTCATCTCCTCATGGACCGTCATTTTGTACGTGTCGGATGCGATCTTCAATCCGCGCTTCGGATTTGCCAATACCATTCTGGTCAAGCTGGGGCTTGATCCGCAAAAATGGCTGCAGGATGAACACCTCGTAATACCGCTGCTGGTCCTCATTGCTGTCTGGAAGGGCATTGGCTACATTATGGTAATATTCCTGGCCGGTCTGCAAAATGTTCCTTCCGAGGTATATGAAGCAGCTGAAATTGATGGAGCGGGCACATTCCGTAAATTCCGCAACATTACGATTCCGCTCATATCCGGTACCACCTTCCTCGTGTTGATTCTTAGCACCATTTCTACCTTTCAGGCTTTTGAGCAAATCTATGTGATGACAGGAGGAGCTATGGATGCTTCTTCCGCTGGAGGACCCAATAAGGCGAGTCTGGTGCTTATGATTTACTTGTATCAGGAGGGCTTCTCCTTCTTACGGATGGGGTACGCCTCGGCAATCGCATGGGTGCTGTTTGTCATTTTGTTTATTTTGACGGTAATTCAGATGACTCTTCAAAAAAAATGGGTGCATTACGAATGAGTGAAATGGGATGTGCCGCATTCAAGAGAGGGGAGACCGCGACATGAAACTGAACTCGCTGCGTAAAATTGCCGGTTACGTGGTCATCATCATGAGCTCGCTAGTGATGACGATCCCATTTCTTACAACGGTGTTCAATTCCTTGAAATCCTATGTTCAATATACAAAAGTGCCTCCCAAATGGTTTCCTGATCCGATTCAATGGAGCAATTATGCAGAAGTATGGAAATTAGGCCCTTTTGGACAATATACGTTAAATAGTGTCATTGTGACGTTGTTATCGGTTGCAGGAGCATTAATATCATGTTCGATGGTTGGTTATGCATTCGCCAGACTCCAATTTCCTTTTAAAACCACGTTATTCCTGGTTGTGCTAGGCACAATGATGATTCCTCCGGTTGTTCTGATTATTCCGCAATTCATTATTTTTAAAAATATGCATATGCTTGATACGCTTACCCCTTTATGGATCATTGAATGGCTGGCTCAGCCATTTGGCATATTTCTGATGAGGCAGGCCTTCCTTGGAATCCCGCGGGATTATGAAGAATCCGCCAAGCTCGACGGGTGCAATCCGATGCAAATCTATTGGCGCATTTTTCTGCCGATGTGCAAGCCTACCTTTGCTACGCTTGCTGTGTTCACCTTTATGGCAAAATGGAACGAGATATTGGCCCCCGCGATTTTCTTGACCTCGAAGGAAAATTTCACATTACCGATCGGCATTTTATCTATGGCGGGGCAGTGGTCTGGTAACGAACAGTATATGGTCGCCGCCGCATTAATGAGCTTGGTTCCCATTCTGCTCGTCTTTTTGTTTGCCGAGAAATATTTTGTTCAGGGAAGCAATTCAGCCGGAATCAAGTGATGATGCGAAAGAGGAGGGGATCGGACTGTGACGATCTACCGTGTAGCTCTAATCGGGGCTGGAATTATTGCCGGAAATCATCTGGATGCGATTGGCCGGCTCCAGAAGCTGACCGCAGTCGCGGTTGCTGATACAGATGAAGCTAAAGGACGTCAGGTCGCAGGCGAATATAGAATATCGCACTATGTCGATTATCAGGAGATGGTCGTTAAGGAAAGACCGGATATTGTCATTATTGCGCTTCCTCATTATCTGCATGAATCCTGCGCTGTCTGGTGCGCGCGTCAAGGCTGTCATTTATTGCTTGAAAAGCCGATGGCGCTCAATTCAGCGGAATGCGATGCAATTATAGCTGCTGCGACATCCTCGCGCATCAAGCTGATGATAGGGCATACGCAGCACTATTGGCCGGCGAATCTGCAAGCCAAGGAGCTGATCAAGAGCGGCAGACTTGGCAAGCTCATCGGCATTCATGACACGCGTCATCTATATTATTACAGCGATCAACGACCGTCATGGTTTTTGGATAAGGATAAAGCCGGAGGCGGCATTTTAATGAATCTGGGCGCTCATTCCATCGATAAAATCCAATGGTTAACGGACAGCAGGGTGAGGAGCGTCAGGGCAGCCTTGAGCTATAGCGGTCCCATGGGCGATGTTGAGGGGAGTGGCTGCATTTTTCTGGAGACTACAGCACATATACCCGCTGTGATCATTCAATCAGGCTACCAAGGAGTTGCCAAGGATGAAACTGAGCTGCTGTTTACGAATGGAATGGCCAAGCTGATTTCTGCGAAAGGGCTGTGGATTAGCAAAAATGGAGCGTATGAGCAGGTTCAGCCGGTTTTGCAAGAAGATCCCTTCGTTTTGCAGTTCAAGGATTTACTTGAAGCGATCGAGGCGGATCGGGAGCCGGATAGCTCCGGGTTCTATGCCAGATCGGTGATTGCAGCGCTGGAGGCGGTCTACAGTTCGGATGAACAAGGGGGTGAAATCACTGTTGAACAAGAATAACGAGACGGCTGGCAGCACGTATTCCAAAATTCGTTATTGCTTATGTTCCACGGGGTTGAAACAGTATTCGATAGAGCATGTCCTGGAAAAAGTTAATGAGTGCGGGCTACATGGGGTCGAGATTTGGAGTGGTCATATAGAACAGTATTTGGCGCGGGGACATAGCCTGGATCAGTTAAAGAAACTGCTGAACAGCTATCAGCTTGTAGTCCCTGTGATCAGCGAATATATTTATTTATCCAAAGAGAAAGAAGACTACAGACAGGAGCTTGAGCGCATCAAGGCTGCGGCATGCTGGTGTAACAAGCTGGAATGTCCGCGTATACGCATTTTTTTAGGGCATACCTCGTCACAACGGGCATTAGCCAGTGAATGGGAGCTTAGTATTCAACGTCTCAATGAAGCGCTCAGTATAAGCAGCAGCTATGGTGTAAAGCTTGCGGTTGAGATTCATAACAACACCTTTGCAGATACTTCGGACAGCTTATCAGCGATGTTCAGAGATGCTAAAGCCGATGGCCTTGAGTTGATCTTTGACGGATTTAACCTGTTTGTTGATTCATTAGAGCCGGTTCCTGTGCTGGAGCAGTTTTTTGACGTTACAAGGCATGTTCATTTTAAGGATTATAAATGGAACCATCAAGATTGGAGCCTTAGCATACCCGTTTCTGTTCTGCAGGGAGACGCGAATCACAAGGAAATACTGCAGAGGCTTCTGGAGCTTGGCTATGACGGCATGATTTCCTTTGAATATTTCGGTGATGAAGCAGTAACGTTGGCTAAGAAATCAGCTTATGAAGTACGGAATTATATAGAGAAATATTTGTCAAATGTCTGAAAAATAACCCGATAGGCTGGGGGGGCGAAATGATGGCGAATATGAGAGTGGCGGTCATCGGACCTCAGGATTTGGTTGAGTCGGTGCTGGAATTTGGTTCAAATTTCGCTGAATTGTCCATGTTTGCGGCGCCGTATCTTCATGAGCAGGATACGCTCGAAGTCGTCGCCGGGGTGATGGATCAGGCAGATATTTTGTTGTTTACAGGTCCGATTCCCTATCAGATTGCATTAAAGTCGGCACCGGACAAACCGATGGTTCATGTTCATTATTCAGGGACAGCTCTGTATAAGGTGCTGTTTGATTTTTACCGCCGGGAAACAAGACCCTTTTATGAGAAGCTCCGGATCAGTATCGATGTGCTGCAGTGCAAGGAGGTAGAGGAGCCGCTGCAGGAAATCGGATTACCTTTTGACCAATTGTATGTAAAGACCTATGAAACTGGTGTGGGAAACGAAGAGCTGATTCATTTTCATCATGATCTGTGGAGAAAAGGATGCGTTGATGCAACGGTTACTTGTGTGACATCCGTCTATAAATCACTGCAGCAGCTCGGAGTACCTGCCTATCGTGTAGTACCTACGCGATCCTCGGTCAGGGATTGCCTTAATCTCGCACTGCTTGAAGGGAAGAGCTTGAGATACAGCAGCACTCAGATCGCCGTAGGCATTATGAATATAGACAATTTCACGAAGGTAGCCAAGGAAGCCTCCTCAGAATACGAAATTCAACGTAAAAAAATCACTTTGCAGCAAATTGTCATCGATTTTGGAGAAGTGACGCAATCTTTAATCAAATGGAGCGATTCGGATGAGGTCTCGTTTATTACAACGCGCGGGATTATTGAGCAGGTCACGCATAAATTTCAGGACGCCCCGCTGCTGCTGGAAATCATGGAGCGCCTGCAATGGAATGCAAGCATTGGAATTGGCATTGGCAGAACGGCCAATGAGGCTGAAGGAAAAGCAAGAGAGGCGCTGCTCAAGGCTAAATCGGGCGGGGGTGGAAAGTGCTATTTGATTATGCAGGACGGTATTGTATACGGACCGATGGGTTCGGAAATGACGCTTGAATACTCGGCCCGGAGTGAAAATCCGGAGCTGCTCTCACTCGCCAAAAAGATCGGGTTAAGTGTAGGAACGATTAACAAGCTGATCTCTCTCTGCCGCCGTCTGGGAACCTCCAAATTAACGGCGGCGCAGCTGGCTGAGGGCTTTGGAATTACATTGCGCAGCGCACGCAGAATCATGGCGGTGCTCGAAAAATATGAGATGGCGCATATCGTTGGAGAGGAGCAGCCGGCAGGACGCGGACGGCCCAGACAGATTTATAATTTGAATCTGGAAGGAGTTATCTATGAATAGAGGAAGCCTTCTATCAAAAAGCGATTCTATCGACGAAGATATCATATCGATAAGACGCCATCTTCATCAGTACCCGGAATTAGGCTTCAATGAACATCTCACCTCGCAGTTTGTTGCCGGGTATTTGCAGGAGCTGGGACTTCAGGTTGAAGCCGCTGTCGCAGGAACAGGAGTAACAGCGCTCCTGAATACTGGAAAACCCGGGCCATGCATCGCTGTACGGGCTGACATGGATGCTTTGCCTTTGCGCGAAATGACGGGACTTCCCTTTGCCTCACGGCATGATGGCATCATGCATGCTTGCGGCCACGATGGTCACATGGCGATGGCTTTAGGTGCCGCACGGATGCTCACGGAAACGAAGGAAAACCTCTGCGGAGCTGTCAAATTTATTTTCCAGCCGGCAGAGGAGATGCTGGGCGGAGCCCGTCATATGATCGAAGCCGGGGTGCTGGACTCGCCGTATGTTGACGGCATAGTCGGGCTTCATTTATGGCCTGACCTTCCGACAGGCGTGTTCGGCGTAAAAAGCGGGACGGTGATGGCCAGTATGGATCATCTGGACATCACCGTCCACGGAAAAGCCGGGCATGGCGCAGCACCACATCAAGGGGTCGATGCCATTCTCGCCGCCGCCCAGCTGCTCACAGCGCTGCAGACGCTCATCAGCCGTGAAAGCGATCCGTCTGAGCCTGTCGTGCTCAGCATGGGATCTGTTCACGGCGGAAGCCTGCCCAACATTATCGCGGATTCGGTGGAAATGCGCGGTACGGTGCGCGCCATTCATCAGGATACCCGTGAGAGGATGAAGCGCCGTGTTACAGAGCTTGCCGAAATGCTTGCGGCAGGGATGAACGCCAAGGCACAGGTAAGCTATGAATTCGGTTATCCTCCTACCGTAAATAATCCTGCTCTTGTTCAAATAGCCGAAGAGACATTGACAGCGTTGTTTGGAGAGGCAGCCATTCATTATCTTTCACATTCACAAATGACCAGTGAAGACATGGCTTATTACATGGAGCAGGTGCCGGGTGCTTTTTTGTTAGTAGGTGCCGGCGGTAAACAGCGAGGGGATTATCCGCTTCATCATCCGCAGATGATGATAGACGAAAGGGCGCTTGGGTTGGGAGCCAGATTTTTAACAAGCTTTGTAATCCGGTGTTTATTAAAAATAAATACATGACACAGGGCAAGAAAAACGATCTGCTGAATACAATTTTGTTGTAAGGGGCGTCATGAATGTTCTGAGTCAGCGTCATGACCCCCTCGCTACTTATTCGTGATAGGAGGATGAAGATGAGATGTAGCCTGCTCTTGCCCATCAATCCTCTGGTCCAAGGTTCGGAGCTCCGTCAAATTACTAATGACTATGAGCGGTTTCGTGATGGACTTCCTTCCGGTGTAGAAACCTATTTGCTTGAAGCCTATGGCCTTGATGTCTCTTCCCGATATGGACCCCGCAAGATAGCGAATCCGTTCGGCAAAGCGTCAGGCCAATTGTCGTTAAATATGCATCAGGTTAAATGCGATGTCAATGCGGGACTGGGCTTCATCGTATTGAAAACAGTGATAGCTGAGGATAGCCGCGGACAGCGCTCCATGAAAGAATGGGCGATTAAGGAAACACAAATGAGAATCGGCCAAATTATCGGAAAAGAAACGGGAGAGCTCGGATGGAATGTAACGTGGCAGGGGCGAGGATGGTCTGGCACTCTTGAAGAGTATTTATGCTTTTTGACAGAAGCATTGCAGCTTAGCTGTCAGTCAAGAACAGTTGTTGTACCCTCCTGTAAATTTCATCTGCCCGGGCCTGAGGAGGCACTTTTTTATAAGGAAGAGTACAGCTATACGATTGGACGCTTGAATGAAGCCTGGATGTCGACAGGATTGAAAGTGCCCTTGCAATTCGAGAAGGATTTTAGTCCTACACTGGCCGGTTCAGATCGTGCCAGCCAACAGGAGACGATACTTCGCTGGCTTAGCGAGGTAGTCCCATGCATAAAATCCGCACATTCTAGCACCGTTCATGTAGGAATTAAGGTCATGAATACTGTTTTTGACGATGAATTCCAGCTCCTCGCGCTCCAGACTTTAATGTCCGCAGCTAACCGGAAGCCGGATTACGTCGTGTATGCGAACCGATTATTTGATCACAGCCGCAGCTTTGCAGGAAAAGCCGGCGCTGCTTACGGCGGTCCGGATCTTAGCTTGCGCAATCTGCGGATATTAAATGAAATCCGTCGGCAGGAATTATCGGGCGAGCTTGCATCTTCCGTGCCTATATTATCCGGTACCGGGAACATTCACAGCGGGAAAATGGCCATGGAATACGCTCTGCGCGGTGTCGAAAGCCTGCAAATGCACACCCTGTTCCAAAAGCCGCTTAATGCCTACAGTATGAGAACGGGAACAAAAACGGAACGGGCGCTGCATGATTTGTACTTTCATCCTGAGACAGGGCTTGTTGTATGGATGCTGCACCTTCGTCATGCCGAGAAGGTTGTAAACGGAGAAGGTATAACCTCTTTCCAGGACATCACGACCTGGTATCGAAAGAAAGGAAGGCGCTATTTTGAGACACAGCAGTCATGAATGCAGT